>OCVQ010000076.1_pt1 | contig 82201 bp, 69 predicted proteins | sample 1539061 | NCBI WGS metagenome assembly OCVQ01 (sample SAMEA3355526, study PRJEB22509) | marine metagenome | biome: marine; feature: river plume; material: water | place: USA | collected 2010-08-08 | depth 0.5 m | reverse complement strand
TACAAAACGTTCGAGTTCACCCGTTTCTCCTTCTGAAAAGTTATGATAATTTTATAAATACAAACTAAAGGCAAACCGTTGTGCACCACTCCGCCCGCTTCTGAAAATCATTTTTTTTTGCCTTTTGTTTAAAGTGTATTGTGGAAAATCGAATGGTTAGAAAAACCCTTTTTTTGTCTTTATGTAAATAAAAACTAGCCCAGTATTCGGCGGGACTGGAAACTGTTGCTGAAAACTTTTCTATGGATTTTGGCCCTAGGACGTTAATTACTTCCTCCCAGAAAGGTTGGCTAAAACTGATCGCGGGATTTATCCAAGTTGGCACTAAGACAATCGGTTCGGCCGTCGGACAGAAAACCGCTCTCGCCCACTCTAGTAAGTTGACTTGAAAAAGTTGGTACAGAAAATCTATCCCATACTGTTTGACAATTACACTAGGGCGGACGTGAACTCGGTGTGCAGAAATCGTGTCAGACAGCCCGGATCCTAAAGTCGTTAATGGTGCAATTTGACTTCTGCTCATTGCCTGCTAATTTAACTTGATACTTACACCACAGTTTGACTCAAACCCCGTATTTGTATGCTGTAAAAGGAAAGTACGGCACATAACATCATTTATTATAAAAAAAAAACCACCTTACCGTTTTTTACTTATTTTTAGTCTTAACGTTATGCGCAAGTTAAATAGGCATATCGGTTCAAAGTAGATTAAACGAACACATTAGACTTGAAAAGCCATGCATCCAGATGACCAATACATAATCACAGGCATATTATATGTTGCCGTTAGTGCAACAATTTCTATTTTCTCAACTATACTTTTTTTAAAAAAATTAGATTTTTTAAGAGCTCGTTTGATAGCGTACTCTATACTTTTTATTATTGGTTTGATCTGTTTTTTTATTTGGCCACTAGGAAGCAATGGTAAAATAGTATTTTTGGAATCTTTAATTGGTTTTGGATTAATTATCCCCGTATGTATTGTTTTGCTTGTTCGATACTTTGCCAACTTAAACAAAAACGTAATTGAGCAAAAAATAAAAGACGCTAAAATAATTGCTCATGTTTTAAACTTAGAAGTAAAAGGAATAGAAGAAAGTATCAACTCAAATAAAAATTTTTTATCGTATAGCGGAAAATTAACTTCTCAGTACCCTTTTTCGATAAGCGAAACCATTGATTTTTTCAATCCAATAAAAGGAGTGAATAAAACAGTAGCATTGAAAACAGATAATCATTTTACTGTATTTCGATTTAACTTAATAAACGGGAAATCGGCTCAATTTAGAATTTTTACAAATCAAAATCATTATGCAAAAGTAGAAAACACATTCGAAAATGCAGATAATTACAAACCATTCAATACAGAGTTTGAACAAAAATTCTCTATCTTGTATTCTAAAAGCAGCAATCTAAAGCAGTTCTTCGATAAACCTCGCATACAACTACTACTAATCAACAACTATGACAACATCCGGGGATACCTGGATTTTAATATTGAAGATGGCTTATGTGTACTAAAATCAGCAAGCCCTTCTCAAAATAATATCAACATATTTAATTCTAATTGGAGAGATCAGGTAAACCAACTTACGATTAATGATATTAAATATAAGCTGGATTTTGTCAATGCATTATTAGAAGAATTTTTAGAATTTGAAGCTTATGCGCAAAGTAAATCGTACACATAAAATTTATTGGTCGTTTGAAGAGAATAACACAATAATTTCATTAGATACTTGTAGGTTAACCATTAGTTTAAATACGGGTTTAGATAGACACCAAGACGCTATGGAAACATCAGAATCTTTTGATGTGTTTTTAGAAACGAATAGTACTATAAAAAATTATTTAAATTCATACAAACATCTTCAACACCATTCAGACCAAATTGTTGCATCTTTAAAATATTACAATTCGGACGACTATTTCAGCACCATAACACCAGAAGAATATCTGAACTTTGAGAAATACAACCCAAAACGAGCCGCTTACATTAAAGTTAAATTTCCTCAAGTTGTAAACTTTAAAGCCAATGTTGAACGCATCGAAAAAATAAATAAAAGAAGCGTGAAAGCTCTATTTATGTTAATAGTTTTTTTGATATTATTCCCTGCCATTTTTAGTTTTTATACTTTCAAAGCAATCTATTTTTTAGTCCCTTCTATTATTTTTTCAATATTTCTGATCCATTTACTGTTGAAAATAAGAAGGTATAAGCCGAAATATGGGAAAGCGGAAATAATCGAAATATACCAATCCCATTCTACGCTACCCAGTAAAAATTTATCCCCTACTGTTTATTTTGCAAAGGTTAAAGCTCATACACTTTATGATTTCAAAAATGGGTATATCGATGTCGATAATTTTCAAGAAGTTGATGTTATAAGTTATCAAATTCCAACTAATTTTCATGAGTATTTAAAAGGCAAAAAATCCGTTCAATTTTTGACTCGAGGAAGAAATGATTTATTTGAAATTATTAACTAATCGTTTTTCGACATGTTTGCAAAGTGCTTGTCGAAACCAACATTATATCTCTCTTAAAAAATGATGCACATAACAGCAAATAAGCAAAAGCGCAAAAAGTACTAAATTTGTTAGGCGCCTTTGCCTATTTGAAAACCGTTACAAACGTAATTCCAACTGAAGGAAACACAATTCCAGCCTTTACAAACGCAACTCTAGACGAAACAAACGCAACTCCAGTCTTTACATAGAACGCTGCGAGCATTACAAAGGCAATTCTAACCTAAACAAATGCAACTCCAAGCGAAGCATACCCCACTCAACCAATTACAAATAACGTGGAAACGATTACAATCGCCGTGAAATCAATTGCAAAGGCAACGAAATCAATTGCAAAGGCAATTGCACGTTCGGTAAAAGCGACATTTCGATTAAATAATTTAACTGTTCGCTCGATAAATGAAACATTTGAAGGATTTTGAAAACTTTTGGCACGTACTTGGCTTATCTACTTCCCAACAAGGTGTTGGAAATGAATCCATTACCATAAAATAAACAGTTATGAAAAAGTACATTCAAAACAAATTGGCGATGTACAAGGTAGTTCGCCAGAGAATGGAAGAAAACGCACCGACATGGAATACCATTCCCGCTGTTGAGAGCGTATTCAACGATTTGACTTCAAAAATTGTTGAATTAGAAAAGTTAGCGGTAAAACAAGGCAGTAAGCTGACCGGTTTTGCCAAGTCTAAAACAAAGCTGAAAGTGGTAACCATCGAGCAAACGGATGACATCGCAGGAGCCTTGTCCGTTTACGCCGAATCCATCAAAGACGATGTATTGAAAGCAAAAGTAACGCTAAGTATTTCAAGTTTGAAACGCGGAACCAAAGAGCAAATGTTAGCAAAAATCGAAGAAATCATTTTGATAGCAACCGAATTGTCGACAGAACTGATTCCTTTTGGAGTAACAACTGTACACATCGATGCGTTGACCGTCAACTATACTGAGTTGAGAGAGCAATCGTACAACGTGCGGATGGAAATCATTAAACGCAAGCAGTTGACAAACGCCATCAATACGTTGAGCAAGGAAACGGACAAGGTGCTAAACACAGGACTTGATCAATTGATGAAAATGGTTAAATCTGTTGATGCCATCTTCTATGAGAAATACAAAAGTGCACGTATGATTATCGAACACGGTACCAAACACAAGTTGCCTCCAAACGATGCCGAACTCCCTAAAGGTTTTCTAGGTGCATAGCAACTGAAGTCCCACCCAAACACGGTGGGACTTTTTTATGCGACAGTCAACCGTTTACAATTGTTTATTATCGGCTTATTGTAACTGCAATAAAGGTTTTTTGATTATTTTGGTGGTTAAACTATAAATTGGAAATAAACACAATTGTGTTTAGCTAGTAGTTATCAATAATAAACAGAATTTAACATGAAACAAATCTCTACGTACGTTTTACTATTACTCTGCCTCTTAAACTTTAAAAGCAATGCCCAATTAACGGTCAATGGTTATACAAATTATACACTGTCTGGATTTAATGTATTAGTTGAGGATGCTGCAATTACAAATAATACACTATTAACAAATGATGCGATTGATTTATTAGAAATAAAATTAATTGAAATTTCACAATTAAATATTGATCCAATTAAATTGGATTCATTAAAAGCCGTTCCTATTTTTATGGATTGGAATACAACAACAGGAGCCGCTCAGTATCATCCTAGCGAAGGATGGTTAATCGCAAACGGATATATCCCTGAAAAAGCAATGTGTGTAGAGATTTCAAACATTTCAAACTTTATTAACTGGACGAATCAAAACCAACCGTATATGGTTCTGCATGAGCTCGCTCACGCTTATCATCACAGGGTACTTAACTTTAATAGTCCAGCAATAACAAATGCATTCAACAATGCAATCTCAAATAACTTGTATACAAATGTCTCATATCATACTGGAGGAGGAAATTACATCAACCAACCAACAGCCTACGCTCTTAACAATGAAAAGGAATATTTTGCAGAAATTACAGAGGCATATTTTGGCCTGAATGATTATTTTCCATTCGATTATAATGACCTTAATAATTACGACTTAGTTGGATTTAATGCTGCATTATTTGTTTGGGGTGATATTACTTTATCAATTCCCTCTTCAGATATTAATGCAATTGAATGGACTGTATTTCCAAATCCAACAAAAGGTCTGATATTAATAGATATTGATGACTCAAATATTGATCGAATAGAATATGAAGTTATAGATATACAAGGAAGAATTATTCTAACTTCAGTTTCAAATAATATAGGAGCCCCGATAGAATTGAACATAACGAATGCACCTAATGGCTTATATTTTCTAAGATTAGTTCAAGATAATCGTTCTAAAACATTCAAAATTACAAAAGAATAACTCTTGATAACATTATGTAAAAAGCATTAAAACAACTTTTTACATTAACCGTTGGCTGTAATTTTGACAAATATCCTAATTTAAAAACAGTATACGCAATGAAAGTAAAGTTAAAAAAACTAATTGCCATTCATTTGGCATTACTAATGGTTAGTACTAGTGCATATCCTTGCACAGGAATTACTCTAAAATCTGCTGACGGTGGTGTCGTTGTTTCCCGTACCGTTGAGTGGGCGCTAAACGATGCCCAGCATAACAAGATTTTAATTGTACCCCGAAACAAACAATTTATTGGTCAAACACCCGAGAGATACAACGGAAAGAAATGGAAGGGGAATTATGGCTTTGTAACCCTTACGGCTTATGGCCAACCATATGGCCCTGATGGTTTAAATGAAGAAGGACTTTATGTGGGAGTGTATTATCTGCCTGACTTTGCTGAATACGCTATTTACGATAGTACAAAAGCTGAAAATTCAATGAGCGTAGGAGATTTAATGCAATGGATGTTGTCATCGTTTAAAACAGTAGACGAAATTATTGACAATTTAAAAAATGTTATTGTCGTAAATGTGGACAATAAAGAATTTGGCGGAGCAGCACTTCCTTTTCATTTCAAAATTGTAGATCCAAGTGGCAATAGCAAAATAATTGAAATAGTAAATAACGGGGAAGTAAAAGTGTATGAACCATATTTGGGTGTTATAACGAATTCACCTACTTATGATTGGCACTTAATCAATCAAAGAAATTATCTTAGTCTTTCAACAAATCCGAATAACCAAATGAGTTTTGATGGTTACAATTTAAAGCCATTAGGCGGAGGTTCTGGATTGATTGGCTTGCCAGGAGATTTCACTCCACCATCAAGATTTGTTAGAGCCGCTGCATTTACTGCTTCGTGTCGCCCCTTAGAAACGACTCTTGATGCCGTTTTTGAATCGTTTAGAATATTAGATAATTTCAATATTCCATTAGGAGCTCAAGTTCCAAAAGAACATTTACCTACTGACATTGTTTCAGCAACACAAGTTACTTCTTCATCTGATTTGAAAAACAAGGTATATTACTACCATACTATGTGGAATAGACAGATTAGGAAGATTGATTTAAACGCAATTAACTTCGCTACAGTTAAAGAGCAAACAATTGATGATGATGAATCGAAAACAAATACGGTTAAAGATGTTACACCCGTGTTGAATAAGAGCAATAGTAAACAATCTAAAAAGTAGCTTGTGAGAAAATCAATTATTATCTATACGCTTTCTATCTTCTTTCAAATGGTTGTAGTTGATAGCTATGCTCAAACCTCAAAATTGAAACCCGGATTCGATAAATTAGAGTTTCTTGAGCTTCTTAAAGTTTCCAGCAGGCAAGGCGATTCATTGTATAATCCGGATCTGCCTGCACCAGAAAAATTCCAAAAGATTTATAGATCACCCGAAATGGGTTTAGACAATCGTTGGGATTTGTGGGTGTCTGAAGATAAATTAGCCTGCATCAGCATAAGAGGAACAACATCAAAGCAAGTAAGTTGGCTCGACAATTTTTATGCAGCTATGGTGCCTGCCACGGGCTCATTAAAACTAAGCAATGACTTTATGTTCGATTATCATTTAAGTGACGACCATAGGGCTACAGTGCATACTGGCTGGCTGATTGCCACTGCATTTCTTTCTCGGGATATTCTGCCTAAAATTGATTCGCTATATCAGTCAGGATACAAAGATTTTTACATTATGGGACATAGTCAGGGAGGAGCAATTTCTTATTTACTGACTGCCCTATTACTAAAAAAACAGAAAACAGGAGGCGTAACTTCTGAAATAAGATTTAAGACTTATTGCAGCGCTGCCCCAAAACCTGGAAATCTATATTTCGCTTATGATTTTGAGAATATGGTCAAAGAAGGTTGGGCTCTAACAGTAACTAATGCAGCTGACTGGGTGCCTCAAGCACCTTTTTCTATTCAGACTGTAGGCGATTTCGTTGAGTTAAGCCCTTTTGCAAATGTTAAAGCTGAGATAAGAAAGCAACCATTTCTGAAAAGAATTGTAATGTCAAAAGTGTACAACAGTCTGGATAAACCTACAGCAAAAGCGAACAAAAAATTTCAAAAATATCTGGGCGAAAAACTTGAAGTGTTTATCCGAAAAGTGTTACCGGAATTTGCATCTCCAGAGTATGTAAACTCAAACAACTATGTAAGGACTGGCAAGCAGATTGTTTTATATCCCAATGAGGAATATTTTGAGCTTTTTCCCCAAGAAAAAAGCAACATTTGGATAAACCATGCCTTCGAACCATATTTATTTCTTACAAGCTCTTATTAGGTGTTGTTTGGAGATAAATAAGGTTTTGTAATTCATGAAATTATTCAGCTGTAAAACGTTGAACGAAAAGAAACTACTGCCAACAGCGGATATGACTTATGGCGGTGAAAGTGCTAAATTCAAGCTTTGTGCTTTTAAGTAAGTTTGGTATAAGCGAACAAGAAAGTGCTTCGAAAAACGCTACTGCTCTTATACTTGACCGTTGGGACGTTCCTCATGAAAGTGCAATAAAGGAGGTGGGATTTACAGTACATGATGTTGGTGACCGATTCAAATCGTTCGGTTTGTAAACCTTTAACAAAAAGACTAATAGTAACGAAAATTTTTCTTTGCAATTTATTGTAAATACAATGTGTACAATCTGGTCTAACCAATCGTTTTTAATTAGTTTAGTATTTTCATTGAAAACAATTCATTTGATTCGTTCAATTATTTATGAAGTTCCTCGCATCCATTTTTTTCCTCCTCCTTTTGCAAAGTGCAGCAGCACAGGACGTGAAATATTCTATCCATTTCCCTTCTGGAAGTAGACAAGGAATTGGATCTAAATCTCTGCCCAACCCGATAGATAATTCAATTTACTATTCCTATCGAGAAATAAGAGATCTGGCAAAACCTGCAAACGGTTGGACCGATTTTTATGCGGGAGTGGACAAATTAGTTTACCCAAAAACGGCGAAGATTAAAAAGTTACAAACTTCATTGATTATTGAGTATAGAATAGATGCCAATGGATTTGTTGACAGTGTCTTTATTCGACATCGAGAAGTAGGAGGACGCTGGGCTAACTGCGTAGACTGTGAAAAATTGATTCTAGATTACTTTAGAAACACGAAATGGATTCCTGGAAAAATTGAAGAAGTACCTGTAAAGACAACTGATGATAGTCATGTTGAATTTACCATTTACGATCCTAATTCAAAAAAAGCACAAAGTCCATTCGGTTATTAACGGTTCTAACATTGTCATCTATGAACGGATTTCATACTTCTGGCCAAACACAAACCGTTTCGAGTTTTCAAGAACTCGTTTCTACCCCATTTTATGGGGAAGTTAATGCTCTTTGTTGGGAACGAAAACTAGAAGGTGATTTCTCTGAGATTACTGAAAAAATATTGACAACTGGAAATATCACTGAATTGAGCGAGCAATCATTAATAGGACTTAGCTTAACCGAACAAGGTAATCTAGCACGTGAAAAAGTATTAGAAGATTTGAGAATATTAAAAAAACATGGAGCGGCACCAGTCCTTAATATTATCAACCAATACGAAAGAGATGATTTCTTTTTCTCAACCGATGTCTATTCGTTTCATGTCGATCGCTCCCCTATTCCAACGGACACCTTTTTATGTACCTATCACGGTGCTTCAAGTGAAATCGTACCTAATAACCAGGCTGAACAAAAAGTGCTAATTCCAGAAATTCGCGCTGAGTTAAAAAAATTGTATCAAGGCCCATATGAAGGTTTTGATGCTTTTTTAACTGAATACTTTTTCGATTTGCACTATAAAGCAAAACCAGATGCAAAAATTATCAGTTTGGGCCAACATTATATCTGGCGGCTAGCAATTGACCATCCAGAAAGTCAAGTTCTACCTTGTTTGCATCGTGCCCCAAAAGAAAACCTAGGAGAGCCAAGGTTGTTATTAATTTGTTGAAACACGATACTCATTTTAATTCAAAATCCCACTTTACAATAGTAAAGTGGGATTTCTATTTCAATCTATTTAAAAATCAGAGAATAAATAGATTTCAATTGCACTATTTCCAGCCGCCACCTAGTGCTCGATAGGCGCTGATTGTGGCTATCATTTGTTCTTTTTTCGTATCAACCAGTTCAAATTTAGCCTCCAACACATCGCGTTGGGTCATTAATACTTCCATATAGTCGGCGCGAGCAGACATAAATAAATCACCCGAAATACGAATTGACTCAGACAGGGCATCCACTTGTTTTGCTTTTAAGTCATAGCTTTTTCCAAGATTATCAATCTTAGAAAGTTCATTCGCCACTTCAATGTAAGCCTGAAGCAGTGTTTGTTCATACTCATACATCGATTGAATTTGCTTCGAATTAGCACTGTAAAACTTTGCTTTAATCGCTTTACGATTTAATAACGGTGCAACAAGCTCTCCAATAGCGTTATAAATTAAAGACTGAGGTCGAATGATATAACTTGGATTAAATGCATTTACACCGAACCTAGCTCCCAATTCCAATTTAGGATAGAAGTCTGCCTTCGCAATTTTAATATCCAATTTACTCGCCTCCAATTCGTTTTCCGCTCTTCTGATATCAGGTCGATTATCCAACAATTGAACTGGAACACCTTCCTGAATAATCATGGGGGTCAAATTAATAATATCGACAGCTGAACGCTCAACACGTTGAGGGAAGCGTCCAACTAAATAATTAATTCTATTTTCTGCCTCTACGATTTCTTGCTGAACCATAAACTGAAGACTCTTCGTTTTGTACACTTCGGCTTCGAATCGTTTAACAGCTAATTCAGTCACCTTTGCAGCTTCTTTTTGAATTTTAACTATCTCCAGAGCATTGGTTTGAATATCAATATTTTGATTAATTATCGCCAATTGATTATCATACGCCAACAGATCATAATAAGATTCTGCAATCTCAGCAACCAAATTCGTTACCATATAATTTTTACCTTCATAAGAAGCTAAAAAACGTTTTGCAGCAGCATCTCGTCCATTTCTCAACTGTCTCCAAATATCAACTTCCCAAGAAGCTTTAAATCCGATAATAAAATCTGGAACTGGTTCAGGCATTTCCTTTCCTGGTTCAATTTCAGTCGTTGCTTCCATTGCTCCTTGTGCAGTATAACGACCGGACTTATCAACTCCACCGCCAACATTTACACCAACATTAGGTAAGATTTCCCCCTTCTTCGCCATTACTTCATTTTGAGAAACAGCCATTTCTTGAAGAATAATATTTAACTCTTGGTTATGAGCTAAAGCCGAATCAATTAATGCAACCAAATTAGGATCACTGTAAAACTGATGCCAGCCTAACATTCCGGTATTTGTTGAATCCTGCGAACCTCTATAACTAGCAGGCACACTTTTATTCACATCTTGCCTTCCTAAATCAGGAGCTTTACATGACGAAATTGCGAATAAAACAATCGCCAATATGATGTATATTTTACTTTTAAACATAACTTCCTTTATTTATCGATTATTTTTTCCCTTTTCGTGTTAAGGCTTTCAGAAGTCTTTTCACTCGATTAAGTTCAGTCTTAATTTCATGTTGTTCTTCACTATTGCGCACAAAACTTTCTGATAACGTTTCATCAGCCTCCTGCTTAATAAGTGAACGTCCATCCGCCAATTTTGCAAAAATGTAATAGAGTCCAGGAATCACAATAACACCTACTAAGGTTCCTAAGAGCATTCCTCCCATGGCTGAGGTACCAATTGTTCTATTCCCGATTGCTCCAGCCCCATGCGCCATCACCAAAGGGATTAATCCCGCAACAAAGGCAAACGATGTCATCAAAATTGGTCTAAATCGAACTTTTGCTCCTTCAATCGCAGCATCGAGGACACTCATTCCTTGTCGTCTTTTATGTACGGCAAATTCAACAATTAACACTGCATTTTTACCAAGCAATCCGACCAGCATAATCATACCCACTTGCGCATAAATGTCATTTGCAAGTCCCATCATTTTAAGCATCATAAATGATCCAAAAATACCAACTGGTAGAGATAGAATTACTGCCAGTGGTAAGAGGAAGCTTTCGTATTGCGCCGCGAGTACGAGGTAAACGAAAATCAATACTACTGCAAATACATAAATGGATTCATTTCCTCTTTGTGCCTCATCAAAAGATAATCCTTCCCAAGCGATATCATATCCTCTAGGCAATTTTGTAGCCGCAACTTCTTTTATAGCAGCAATCGCATCTGCTGTTGTATAACCATTCGCAGGAAGACCTCTTATTGAAGCTGAATTATACATGTTATATCTAGTAAGCTCATTTGGTCCTTGTGTTTTCTTCATTTTCATAAATGCCGAATAAGGAACCATTTCACCCGCATCATTTTTAACAAAAAGATTTAAAATATCGGTGGGCATTCTTCTAAATTCTGGTCCAGATTGCACATAAACTTTGAAAAAACGTCCAAATCGAATAAACCCTTGTTCATATGTCGAACCAATCATAATGTTCAAGTTTTCCATTGCTTTTCCAATGGAAACACCCTTTTGCATCGCTGCTTTATTATCGATTACCAGCTCATATTGAGGATAATTGGCCGCAAAAAATGTAAACAAACCAGTGATCTCTTTACGCTCTTTCAATTCAGCCATAAACTCTTTGTTTATCTTGTCGAAAGCCTGATAATCAGTTGAAGCATTTTTTTCCAACAATCGCATCGAGAATCCACCTGAAGATCCAAAACCTGGAACAGCGGGTGGTTCAAAGTATTCAACAATTGCACTCAAATCTTTAGATTTAACCTCCAATTCTTCCATGATTTCATGAACATTTCGAGATCGTTCACCCCAAGGCTTAAGGTTAATCAAACATGTACCAGCGTTAGAACCACGACCTTCCGTCATTATTTCATATCCAGCCAAAGAGGAAACAGATTCTATCCCATCTACTTTTTCGCAAATTTGTTGCAATTCCCTAGAGACTCTATTCGTTGCTTCTAAAGTAGAGCCTGGAGGTGTCTGAATAATAGCATAAATGGTTCCTTGATCTTCCCCAGGAATAAAACCACCAGGTAAAATATTATTCTCGACAACAATTCCCAAACTAAAAACAACCAGAATTAAAACAGTTAAAATACGGCGGTTAACAATTAATTTAAGCAAACCAACATAACGACCCGTAAGCTTATCAAATTGTCTATTAAACCAATCTATAAACTTCGCTACCGGTGATTTTTTTCGCTCCTTTCCATGATTATTTTTCAAAATCATCGCACATAACACAGGTGTTAATGTTAATGCAACAACAGCTGACAAAATAATTGAACTCGCCATTGTAATCGAGAATTGGCGGTAAAATGTTCCAACAGGTCCTGACATAAATGCAATCGGTACGAATACAGAAACCATAACTAGAGTAATTGCTATAATTGCTCCACTGATTTCACCCATTACGCTTTTTACAGCTTTAAATGGTGATAAATGTTCCTCTTCCATTTTTGCATGGACCGCCTCGACGACCACAATTGCATCATCGACGACAATACCAATTGCTAATACAAGAGCAAATAAGGTGATTAAGTTAATAGACATGCCAAACATTTGCATGAAGAAAAATGCACCTATCAAAGAAACGGGGACAGCTATAATTGGAATTAAAGTCGAACGCCAATCTCCCAAAAACAAGAAAACAACTATTGCCACTAAGATGAAGGCATCTCTTAAAGTATGTATTACTTGCTCGATAGAAGCTTCTAAGAATTTAGAAACGTCATAACTGATTTTATAATCAACACCGGGAGGAAAAGTTTTTTTCATCTCTTCAAGCTTTTCCTTCACGCTTTCAATTACTTCCGTTGCGTTACTTCCTAAATTCTGTTTTAAAACAATTGCCGCTGATGGTTTACCATCCAGATTGGAATAAATATCAAAAAACTCACTCCCAAGTTTTACTTCTGCAATATCCTTTAAATGAATACTTTCACCTTCCGAATTTGCACGAATAATAATATCCTCATATTCCTCGGGTTTATTGTATCTACCCTTATAGGTTAACACATATTCTAATGATTGTGCTTTTATTCCGGAACTCTGTCCAATTCTTCCAGGGCGACCAATAATACTTTGTTCGGCCATTGCTTCCATTACCTCTTCCACAGAAATATTGTAAGCTCTCATGCGTTCTGGATTCAACCAGACGCGCATTGCAAATGTTCTACTTCCAAGAATTGTAGATCTAGCAATTCCATTAATTCTATTGATTTCAGGAATCATATTAACATTGGCGTAATTGTAAAGAAACTTCTCATCCAATTTCTTGTTGTTGCTGTACAAATTGACATACATCAACATACTTGGTTGAATTGGCGTGATAATTACACCCTCTCTTTGCACTAGATCAGGCAACAATGGCATTACTTGATCGACACGGGTTTTTACACGTATAACGGCCATATTTGGATCCGTTCCAGGTTCAAAAACAACACTTACAGTTGCTTCACCGGCACTAGTTGCATCTGTCGCCATATAACGCATTCCCTGAACACCATTTATGGCATTCTCTAGCGTGTTTAGCGTTGACTTAACTAAAACATCTGCATTGGATCCTGGAAACGCAATGAAAATACTGACAGTTGTAGGAGCAATCTCGGGAAACTGTGCCGTTGGCAATTGTTTCATCGACAACATTCCCATAAAGACAATCACGACCGAAATTACAATCGCAAATACAGGTCTAAAAATGATTTTACTAAACATAATTCAATTTTTTATACTGTAATTATTCTGCGTATAGGTCAAGTTCTGAAATGGCCTTTTTTGGTTGGACAAACTTGTACTTGATTTTGTCTTTTTCATTGACTTTTCTAAGTCCTTCCAAAACAATTTTATCACCTTCCTTTAAACCCTCTGTCACGGCATATAAATGAGGAATTTCCGCCCCTATCGTAATGTTCCGAGAATGAACGACGTTGTTCTTATCAACTACAAATACATATTTTTGATCCAATACTTCATAAGTTGATTTTTGAGGAATCAACAGCGCATTTTTCATTGGCGAATTAATTTGAATTGTACCAGTTTCACCGTGTCTGAGCAATCCTTCAGAATTGTCAAATGTTGCTCTAAAGGCAATATTTCCAGTTTCATTGTTAAAGTCCGCCTCTATCGTTTCAACTTTACCAAGGTGTTTGTATATTTTTTCATTTGCCATTTTCAATCGAACTTCTGAAGAGTTATCCTTTTTCTTGTCACTCATATAATCGAGGTACTCAGACTCTGGAACATTGAAATAAACCCAAAGCGTGCTGTTATCAGAAAGGTTTGTAAACAATTCCCCTTCATCTACTAAACTCCCTAATCGAACATGAAACTTATCAATTATCCCGTCAAAAGGAGCTTTAATTTGAGTGAAATCCAAATGAGTTTGAGCGAGTTTCAATTCTGCTTTTGCCTTATTCAACTTCGCTTTTGCCATTGCTAATTCATTTTTAGAAACAACATTTTTATCGTACAAAGCCTGCGAATTGGAAACCTCAATTTCAGCAGCTTCTACCTCCGCTTTTGCACTCATTACTTCTGCTTCATATAAATTTGGCATTATTTGAAACAGTAATTGTCCCTTCTTTACGTGTTGACCTTCATCGATATAAATGGCTTGTAAAAAACCTCGTTCTTGAGCACGTAACTCAATGTGGCTAATAGCATGAATTTGACAGACATAATCTTTGGTAATAACCGTATCCATTTTTATTGGACTTGTAACTAGGAATTCAACATTTTCTTCTGCCTCCTTGTGCTCAGAATGGCAACTTGCAAAAATACCTGCAGTCAAAATAGACGCGAGCATAATAACTCTTTTCATAAAAATTAATTTTTGTTTCTGATTTATTTTCTTGGATTTACAACTTAGGTGATTTCATTTGAATGTGAGATTTCAAAATTGAAATACAAAAAGTTACGGGCACAAGAATTTGCCCATTCAACAATTACGATATTGACAATCGTTTAATTAATAAAAATCAAATTCGGAAAACTTGGTAGAGTATATACCAACATTCGAAAATTTCCTCAGAATGAGGATAGGAGTGAAAATCATTATTAATATCGCTTATTACGATAGACGCATCGCAATATTTACTGATTGAAACATAGGAATATTTCTTTACGATTTTGTTCTTCTGTGATTTCGACTCATCATCGTCATCAAACTCATTTTCTATAAGCGTAATCACATTTCCATCTTCACTGTTCTCGCCTGTTTCGGAAAAAAAAGTGTCAATAAAATTTTCTGAATCACTAATAGAAGTGTATGACGATTGACTATTTGAATTGAAGTCTAACTCATGCGCGTTCAACTGAATAAACCCGCTCGTTAGAATTACACTAAATAATAAAACATATTTGAAAAAAGTCTTCATCACGAAACAAAAGTAATTTAATGCGTCTAGTCTCAATATATATTCACGTTAATTTATAGTTAAAATTTATTCTTATCTGCATCTGCATGAGATCCAATCAAAATTAGAAATGAGAAAACCAGTATTTGCTTTAAAAATGCAGTTGCAAATTGACTACCAACCGCCGCCACCGCCGCCGCCGCCACCGCCGCCGGAGAATCCTCCACCGCCAGAAAACCCGCCTCCACCTGAACCAGATGATGATGGAGGTGTTGATGCCGATGAAATTGTGTTAGACATTTCGCTCCCCATATTACCAATATTCATCATTGACATTCCAACCAAATAAGGCATGTGACTATTAAAGTTTTCCTCTCGCAATTCAGGAATATCAAACTTTCCTTTCCATTCTTCCGCTACTCCTAAAGCAATTGCATAAGGTAAATTCTGCTCAAAATGTTCAAAATTAAGCGTCGGAGGATTAAGCGCTTTAATTCTGTTTTGGTCAGCATATTTCATATACATTTCAAATCCAGCAATTTCATCCATTTTCTTTCTACCCTCTTTTGTTGGCTGCTCATACAAACGGATATAAATTATATTCAGTAGTATGCTCAAAATAAATGCAACAATAATAATGGCAATTGCCCCACCCATAAATGCAAACGCCAATCCACCAAAAACAGCTATGATAAAAGGCATAATAAAATTTCGATTCGCCAAATGTCGATTCCTGATATAATATACGTTCGTTTGTTTCGAGTCAATTTCACTATTTAGTAAATCTTGCGCGATGCTTAACATTGAGTTATATGTTGACTTTTTAATTTTAAAAACATCCTTTCCTAAAAAAATACGATTGAAAAATTGTTTCTCAATTTCATTCATTGGATGTTTGGCATTATCCACATTGTCCTCCAGCTTAGTTATTGCATATCCTCTTGATTTAGCATATTCTATTTTCAATAATCCTTTGACAGCTAGACTAACCAAGGTTGCTCCAAACATTTCTTTACCAGTTTTTCCCGCATTTTTCAAATAAACGCACTCAGCAGGAGAAAAATCTTTTGGTGCATAAAACATTGGAATAATAGTCCCCGGTTTTGGATCACGACCGTATTTATACCAAGTAACGAAATTAACTAGAAATGAAATAATTAAACCTAAAACACCAATAATCCATAAGATGTAGGATTTAATGAAATAGACAAATTCATCCCAGCCTGTAGGGTAAACCATTACACCTTTCTCCCATCCGACAGCAATCGTCATGTTTTCTCCCCCAGCAAACGATCCTGTACTCGTAAATTGAATAGTTCCATTTATTTGTTTCGCCAAATAATCTTGTTCGGTAGAACCAAAAGAACCAGTGTAACCTTTGTATTGTTTAATTTTAGCTCCTTCGGGGAGGTGAACTGTTGCGGAAATTGCGTCTATCATGAAAATCCATCCGTTCCCATTTACGTTCCACGAAATCTCATCAAACTCATCATAAAGTCCAAGAACATGGTCTACCTCATATTCAATTTCGTAAACATGAATTCCAGGTGTTACATAACGTTCAGCTGAACCTGAATAAATTCGAATACCATTGCTCATGTTCTCCGTGTGAAACTCTTCCGTTTCGCCATCACATTTGATTGAGATCAAATTAAATCCAACATTTACATTTCCTCCACGATATAGATAAGATAGGGGTAAATCACGGTAAATTCCATGATTGATATTTTGATTGAGCACCAGGACTTCAATTGTTTCTTTAATTTTTACGTTGCAATTTTTCTGAACATAAATATCACTATGATAATTAATAATATGTTCGAATTCATGTCCCTTTGAATCAATTAATTCTTGACCAAATCCAAACGTCGAAAAAGCAAAAAATACAATTAATAGTTGTCTCATTGTTTAATTATTAAGTTCTACCACTGGCGCTTCACCTTCTTTCTGATCTGCCAATTCATAAAACGCAATTTTATTGAATCCAAAAGGTTTAGCTACCATAACTGCCGGAAAAACCTCAATTTTTGTATTGTAATCGCGCGTTGCACCGTTGTAATACCTCCTTGCCATTGCCAATTCGTTTTCCACTTCGGATAAATTATCCATCAACTTTAAAAACTGAGAATTTGCCTTTAATTCCGGATACGCTTCTACTTGAATACGAAAGTTTTTCAACGATTGGGTTATTGATGCATCCTGTGAAGCTACTTCGTTTAAATTCCCGCCACCGCTTCTACTTTCTACAATTCGACTCAACACTTCCGCTTCGTGCGCATTGTATCCTTTTACTGCCTCTATTAAGTTGGGAATTAACTCGAATCGCTTTTTCAGTTGAATATCGATTCCACTGAATCCTTCGTTAACGACATTCTTGGCACTCACTAATTTATTGTAAATCGTCCAAACGACAGTTCCAACAATAATTAGTATTCCGACAATAATAAGTAATGGTATCATTCTTTAATTTTTATTGATTGACTAAAGATAATAAAAGTGTGGGGTTTCAATCATCCAATTTTTTATCTTTAACCAGTAAAAAGTATTTAATATTCTTTCAATGAAAAATGCCCTAACACTTATTACACTTATCCTCTCTATTTCACTTTTTGGACAAAGTGTTTCCTTTGCTCCTGAACGCACGGATGATAACCTCATCGTAGCTTCCTACAATATAAAATGGCTGGGACAAACCAAACACGATTTCAAAAAGTTAGCGAAAGTGATTGAAAATTTCGATGTCTGTGGAATTGTTGAAGTACGAAAAGAGATTGCTGTAATTGAATTAGTGAGAGAAATTGAAAAACTAACCAACTTAGATTGGGGATATACCTTCGGATACAGAACAACTAACCCAAGTGGAAGTTATTACGAAGCATACGCTGTTGTTTATAGACGCGATCGTGTTCAATTAGGAGATGGTTTGATTAGTAACGTGTGGGACAAAAACGAAGCATATAGAAACGATCCATATGTGGTTTCATTCAAAAGTGGAAATTTTGACTTTGCGCTATTTCTTTTACACACACGTTGGAGCGATGATGATGATGGAAATCGAAAAAATGAAGTAGCGGAACTTAAAAGTCAATTGGATTTCTTTTATAGCGTTTCAAAAGAAAAAGACGTCTTGCTTATGGGTGATTTCAACTACAGTGGAAATGATACTCCAATGAAAGAAATGGCTGCAGCTTCCAAACTAAAACAATGCGATCAAAACCCATTAACCACGTTTAAAAACGATTATTCAGCTTACGCAAGTGCATATGACCATTTGTATATTTCTACTAGCAATACGAAAGAATACATGGAAGGAAGTGCAAACGCTTTTGATGTTACGAACTACATTTATGGGAATAATTCCGCTGCGAGCATGAAAAAGTCTAAATCAGAATTATCAGATCATTTGCCAATTTTTGGGGTGTATAAAACAAATGGGAAAGATGATGATTAATTATTAAGGTCAAGTTGAGGGAAGTGCTCCAAGTATTTAATTCCCTCTTTCTCCGAATTCAATTGCCCATACACGTGATTTAATCCATTCGACATCATCAAATACGGGACTTGCAATTCAAAGTTGTATTGTGCAATTTGAAAAAGCGTTTCTTCGGTAATGGCTATGTTTGTTGCTTTGCATTCAATAATCATCATCGGTTTATTATTTCTATCGAAAATAACAATATCAGCTCGCTTGGAGCGGCCGTTGTAATTCAATGCAAATTCAGAAGCAATTAAACCAATAGGAATTTTTTTATTATCGACTAGATCATGGATGATGTGTTGACGTACCCATTCTTCTGGTGTACACAGCAATTCTTTCTTTCGAATGATGCACCAGACAAACACCTCATCGTTTTTTCGCTTGAGGCGTAAATTGGCTTTCGGAAGATGTAAGGCTTCAATCATTTATTTCATGCCCATCAACAATAATTCAATGTCTTTGTATTTCAAATCAAATACTTTTCCAAGCACTTCGCTCGTTAATGTTCCTTTATAGATATAAACTCCGCTTCTAAATCCAATGTCGCGCGAAATTAAATCGCCACAACCACCTTGATTCCCCATATCTACTAGAATTGGTGAAAAGATGTTTGATAAGGCAAACGAAGCCGTTCTAGATACACGAGAAGCAATATTTGGTACACAATAGTGAATCACACCATGTTTTTCAAACGTTGGATTATTGTGATTTGTCACACGAGAAGTTTCAAAGCATCCGCCTTGATCAATGCTCACATCAATTACAACCGAATCCTTTTTCATGTTCTCAATCATTGCTTCTGTAACAACGCAAGGAGTTCTTCCTAATGGCGCGCGTAATGCACCAATTACAACATCGGCACGCATCAATGCTTTTGCCAGTACTTTTGGTTGGATTACTGATGTATAAACACGCGTTCCAAGATCGTTTTGCAATCTTCTTAAACGCGTTAATGAATTGTCGAATACTTTTACTGAAGCGCCTAGTCCTAATGCAGATCGTGTAGCATACTCTCCTACTGTTCCCGCTCCTATTACCACAACTTCTGTCGGCTGAACTCCTGCGATTCCTCCCAACATGATTCCTTTACCTTCGTTGAACGAAGAAAGTAATTCACCAGCTACTAACATTGAAGTCGTTCCTGCAATTTCTCCCATTGTTCGAACAACTGGAAAAACGCCCATATCATCTTGAATGTAATCCCAAGCAACCGCCGTAATCTTCTTCTCCATTAATTTTTGGAGAATCATTTTTGGTTGAATCGAAATTTGCAAGGCTGAAATCAAGGTTTGATGTCCTGACATCATTTCAACTTCTTCTTCCGTTACAGGGGCAACTTTAAAGATAATATCGCATGAAAAGACCTGTTTTCTATCGTGACAGATTTCTGCCCCAGCTTCGCTATAATCTCTATCCGTAAAATGAGCTCCTTCACCACTTTTCGTTTCTACCATTACACGATGTCCGTTAGCCACCAAAAGTGATACGGCCTCTGGAACCAATGAAACTCTCCTTTCTTGAAAAGAAGTTTCCTTGGGAATACCAATGTAAAGCGTTCCTTTTTTTCGAGCAATCTCAAGCATTTCCTCCTTTGGAAGAAGGCTTCCTTGTTGCATCAAATGCTTTAGAATTTCTGGATCTGTGATCATAATTCGACGGTTATAGTTCTGGTATTGTCTTCGTTTGTACGAATATACGACCAAATCACATTATCTGGAAGAAGATTGCTAATTTTTTCTGGCCATTCAATAAAACACATTCCACCCGAATACAGCATTTCCTCAATACCAATGTCTAAAGCTTCTATTTCATCTTCAATTCGAAATAAATCAAAATGATAGATTTTTCCATACATCGGACTGTCGTAAGAATTTACTAATGAATATGTTGGAGAACCGTCTACTTCTTCTATTCCCATTGCGTGCAGTAATGCGGTAATAAACGTAGTTTTACCAGCACCCATTTCTGCACTGAAAAGAAAAATTTTTCGATGATCAAATTGTTCTAAAAACAATTGTGCTGCTCTCGGCAAATCATCAATTGAATCTACATGTATTTCCATTACTTTGGATCTAGCTCTACATAAGGTATTAATATCTCTTCCAACGAAATTCCTCCATGTTGAAACGTATTGTTGTAATACTGCACAAAATGATTGTAATTGTTTGGATATACAAAGAAATCAGAATCTTTTGCAAAAACAAACTCTGAAGATATATTTGATTTCGGCAAAAACGCGTCTTGTGGATTTTTCACTTGAAAAACATCTTTTTCACGATAGGACATATTTCGTCCGTTTTTATAACGCAAATTTGTGTTGACACTTTTATCACCTTGAACCTTAACAGGATTAGTAACACGCACCGTTCCATGATCTGTCGTAATAATTAATTTCCGACCTGATTCAGCTATTTTCTTCACAATATCATGCAAAGGAGAATGCTCAAACCAAGAAACAGTTAACGATCTGTAGGCAGACTCATCATCGGCAAGCTCACGAATTACTTCCATTTCTGTTCTAGCATGAGAAAGCATATCGACAAAATTATAGACGATACAATTCAACTTATTATCCAACAATTGATTGAAATTATCTGCCAATTTCTTTCCAGCTGCATGGTTGGTAATCTTATTGTACGACCATTTTATCTTTCTTCCTAAACGTTCCAAATTCTTTTCAAGTAATTCAGCTTCAAATAAGTTCTTTCCGCCCTCATCTTCGTCATTTTTCCAATATTCAGGATGTTTCTTTTGGATTTCGGATGGCATCAATCCTGCGAAAAAGGCATTACGTGCATATTGTGTTGCTGTAGGCAAAATTGAATAAATAATTTCTTCGTTTTTAATTGTAAAGTACTTTGAAAAAATAGGACTTAACATACACCACTGATCGTAACGGAGATTATCAATAACTACAACAAATACGTCTTTGTCATCTAAAAAAGGATTGATTTTATTTTTCATCAACGTGTGAATCATTTGGGGAGCCTCATCCACGCCATTCAACCAATCTAAATAATTACTTTCAATGAATTTAGAAAACTGAGTATTTGCCTCTTTCTTCTGCATATTCAATACCTCTTGCATTCCCTGCTCTTCAATATCTCCTAATTTCAATTCCCAATACACCAATTGTTTATAGACATCTTTCCATTCGTCTTTGTCCAAGCGACTGTTCAGTTGCATTCCCAATTGTCCAAATTCACGCTGATATCCCGTATTTGTCGATTGAGAAACCAATTTCCCTGAGTCCAAATTCTTTTTAATCGTTAACAGGATTTGATTTGGGTTCACAGGCTTAATCAAATAATCAGCGATATTACTTCCTATTGCCTCCTCCATAATATATTCCTCTTCGCTTTTGGTAATCATCACAACAGGAACGTAAGGTTTCACTTTTTTAATTTTCACTAATGCATCAAGCCCAGAAATTCCTGGCATATTCTCATCAAGAAAAATGATATCAAAATCCTCCTCCTCGTTTTTATCTACTGCTGTAGATCCATTATTTACGGGAACAACCTCATATCCTTTCGATTCAAGAAATAAAATATGTGGCTTTAAAAGGTCAATTTCATCATCGGCCCAAAGGATTCTTATCTTCATGTGCGTTATATTTTATAAATTTGGCATTCAGTTTTAAAATTAGACAATTGCAGCCGAACACCAACATGATTAACAATAAAAAGAAAATCTTTAACGACCCGGTGTACGGATTTATTTCAATTCCACAAGAAATAATCTTCGATGTTATTGAACACCCATACTTTCAACGTCTAAGGAGAATAAAACAATTGGGGTTAACGCATTTGGTTTATCCCGGAGCATTGCACACCCGTTTTCACCATGTATTGGGCGCAATGCACTTGATGTCAAAAGCAGTGGCAACAATCCGTAGGAAAGGACATGAAATTACTGAAGAGGAAGAACAAGGTGTATTATTAGCCATTTTGTTGCATGATATTGGTCACGGACCATTCAGTCATGCTTTAGAACATGATATTGTCAGTGGTGTAAGTCACGAAGAAATTTCTGGTTTTTTTATTGATCAATTAAGCAAAGAGTTTGATGGAGAATTGGATATGGCTCTAGAAATATTTCGTAACAATCACCCTAAAAAATTCTTGCACCAATTGGTTTCTAGTCAATTGGATATGGATAGAATGGATTACTTGAACCGCGATAGTTTTTATACTGGCGTGAGTGAGGGGATCATTGGAAGTGATCGTATCATTGAAATGATGGACGTAAAAGATGGAAATCTCGTTCTTGAAGAAAAAGCTGTTTACTCGATTGAAAAATTTTTAGTTGCCAGACGTTTGATGTATTGGCAAGTATATATGCATAAAACGGTTGTTGCAGCTGAATTCATGTTGATACATACATTGCGCAGAGCAAAACAACTTATTCAAAGCGGTAAGCCTTTGTTTGGGAGTCCTGCATTGCTGTACTTCATGGAGAATAATATAACGCTCAAAGATTTTAAAACGAATCCAAATGTTCTTGATAACTTTGCCAAATTGGATGATTTTGATATTCTTGGAGCAATTAAAGTATGGCAAGATGCAGATGACAAGGTGCTCTCCGAACTTTCAAAGCGCATTATTGGACGCAAACTGTTTAAAATTGAAGTTTCAAAAGAACCATTTTCGAATGACCGAATAACTAAAATAAAGGAAAGCGTCAAGTCGACTTTAGGATTGATTGATACTGAAGTAGAACACTTTGTTCATTCAGATATTCTTACGAACAATGCCTATAATGAAACCAAAGAGAATATCAATTTAGTTCTAAAATCTGGAAAAATTATAGATGTGAGTCTCGCTTCAGACAATTTGAATATCTCAGCATTATCTCAACCTGTAGAAAAGTACTTCTTGAGTTACCCAAAGTTGTAGTTTTTTTTTAGATGGTTCATCGCAAAGTTCACAAAGAGAAAACAACACCCATGGCTGAAAGAAAGAACGCTAAGTCATCCAAAGGATGTAACAGCTTTGTCTCTTAATTTTCAGAAGCAAACCTCCTTTTATACTTTGTGTGCTTTGCGTTAAAAACCATTAACTACTTCCCTTGGAATCAAGGATCTACTGTCTTGCCAACTTCCCCGCTTTCCAATCTTGAATCAACTTCGCCCAAGAATATGGATTAAACAAGTTATTTGCAGGTAATTGATTTTGCGTGTACAATTTAGTGGATGCCATTTGTTGTGCCATTCCATAACTCAGCGAAGCATCACCTTCTAATCGTGCAGCAATAAATGCTAAGCTTTCACCACTAAGTTCGCGTTGCGCTCTTCTTAATGCGTCATCGTATGGTCGCATGTCAATAAAAGCTCTTGCAAAGTCTTCTCTCGATGGCCATGGATAAACTGTAACTTCTGGAAGATTTAATGTGTCTTTTTCAATCATGTGAATAATCGAATAGCGATTATCCGATAATGTGTCTGGTACAATATACGTTGATGTTTTATAACCAAAAAAAGAAAAAAGCAGAGTATCACCAGGAACTACGACCGTCGAGAAGTAGCCAAAATAATCTGCTATTACACCTCGATGTTGTGTTCTATCAAAAATAGTTGTGTAAGGCAAAGGCTCTATTGTTTCTCCTGAAATAACAATTCCAGACAACTGAATCAATGAAGAATCTCCTGCAAATCTTTGATCTTGACTAAAAGAAAACAAAAGTTGAAAACAAAACAATATTCCTAGTACAAATTTCATGATATTCGGATTTTCTAACAAGTGTAAACAATATAATCATTTATAATCATATTTTTTAAATTCTTTAACAAAATACTTATCCTAAGCGCGCATGGCTGTTTGACAAATTATTGTTACTTTTGCAAGAATTTATTTCTAAAAAATAGGTTCGTTTATGTCTCTTTTGAATAATCTCAAACAAGTTAAAGAAGGTCTTACATTCGATGATGTGCTTTTAGTTCCAGCATATTCTCAAGTACTTCCAAAAGATGTGATGTTAACGAGTAAAATCACTCGTAACATTGAAGTAAAAACTCCTATTGTATCTGCAGCAATGGATACCGTAACAGAGGCTAGTTTGGCAATTGCCATTGCTCAACAAGGCGGAATTGGAGTTGTTCATAAGAATATGTCAATTGAGGAACAAGCTTTACAAGTTCGTAAAGTAAAGCGCTCTGAAAGCGGAATGATTTTAGATCCTGTAACACTTCTTGAAACAGCAAAAGTTTCAGACGCATTGCAATTAATGAAAGAGAATAAAATTGGCGGTATTCCAGTTATTGATTCGAATCGCAAGCTAAAAGGAATTGTTACCAATAGAGATTTGCGCTTTGAAAAAAACTTAAACAGACCAATAGTTGAAGTAATGACTTATAAAAATATCATTACAACAACAGAAAATACAGACTTAGCAACAGCTGAAGGGATACTTCAAGAAAATAAAATTGAAAAATTACCTGTTGTCAATAGTGAAAACGTATTAATTGGATTAATCACTTTTCGAGATATAATCAAAGTAAAAGAACATCCAAATTCATGCAAAGATCATTACGGTCGTTTGCGGGTTGCAGCAGCAGTTGGTGTGACAAACGATACAATCGATCGGGTTACAGCACTTGTCGAATCTGGAGTTGATGCAATCGTTATAGATACAGCTCACGGACATACTGAAGGTGTTGTTGTGAAATTGAAAGAAGTGAAAGCTAAATTCCCTGAATTAGATGTAATTGTTGGAAATATAGCTACGCCAGAGGCTGCATTATTTTTGGTAAAAGCCGGAGCTGATGCTGTAAAGGTAGGTATTGGACCAGGTTCAATTTGTACGACTCGAATTATTGCGGGTGTTGGTGTTCCTCAACTTTCAGCAATAAATGATGTTGCTGCGGCGTTGGAAGGAACAGGCGTTCCAGTCATAGCAGATGGTGGAATTCGTTACACAGGTGATATCGTTAAAGCAATTGCAGCTGGTGCTGATACAGTAATGGTTGGCTCAATGTTTGCTGGAGTTGAAGAGTCTCCAGGTGAAACAATCATCTACCAAGGAAGAAAATTTAAAACATATCGCGGAATGGGTTCGTTGGAAGCAATGCAACAAGGTTCAAAAGACCGTTATTTCCAAGATTCTGAAGACGATGTAAAAAAATTAGTACCGGAAGGAATATCAGGTCGCGTTCCTTTTAAAGGAAAACTAGATGAAGTAATGTATCAAATTGTAGGAGGATTGAGAGCTGGTATGGGATATTGCGGTGCTGCAGGAATTGAAAACTTAAAAGGCTCAAAATTCGTTCGGATTACAAGTGCAGGTGTGCTTGAAAGTCACCCACACGATGTTACAATCACACGTGAAGCACCAAACTATAGTATTAAATAAAGTATATTTGACTTTTAATAATTTATAATAACCATGAGAAAAATAACATTCGTAGCATTTTCATTTTTATTCAGTTTAGGATTGTCAGCGCAAGTTGATCCAACGATAATGACAATCAACGACAAAAAAATTACACAATCTGAGTTTCTGCAGATTTATTTGAAAAACAACCCTGATCCTAAATACGATAAAGCGTCTTTGGATGAGTACATGGAATTGTTTACAAAATTTAAATTAAAAGTTGCTGAAGCTGAAGCTCTAGGTTATGATACGATTCCAAAATTGGTAAAAGAATTAAATGGCTATAAAACCCAACTGGCTCTTCCTTACCTCGTTGATTCTGCTAAAAACGAATCCTTAATTAATGAAGCTTACGATCGTACAAAAAATGAAATCAAAGCATCCCACATTCTAATTAAACTAAATCCGAATGCTTCTCCAGAAGATACTTTAATGGCATATAACAAAATAATGGCACTAAAGAAACGCATTGATAACGGTGAAGATTTCGAAATGGTGGCAATGGGTAAAGACGGTTCTGAAGATCCTTCAGTAACGAGTAACGGAGGTAATTTAGGTTACTTTACAGCATTTCAGATGGTTTATCCATTCGAGGATGCAGCTTACAACACTCCAATTGGAAAAGTATCTAATCCATTTAGAACTCGATTTGGATACCATATCGTAAAAGTTGTAGACAAACGTGAGGCAAGAGGAACGATTACTACTGCTCATGTCATGGTTTCTGTTTCAAAAACGGCTACTGCAGAAACGATTGAAGCTGCAGAGGCGAAAATCAAAGAAATTTATGACCTGCTTCAAAAAGGTGAAAGTTTTGAAGATCTTGTAGAACGTTATTCTGATGACCCATCGACAAATAAATCAAAAGGTGTCTTACCTGCATTTGGTACAGGAGCAACAACACGAATGGTATCAGAATTTGAAGAGGCAGCATTTAATCTAAAAAATGATGGCGACTATAGTAATATTGTCCGCACAGATTATGGTTATCACATTATTAAGCGTATCTCATTGGCACCAGTTCCAACTTTCGAAGAAATGAAAGCCACTCTTGAAAGCAAAGTTGCTAAGGACGAACGTTCAAAATCTACACAAGATTCATTTGTAGCAAAACTGAAAAAAGAATACGGTTACAAGGATAAAACCAAAAATACGTTGAAATGGTTCGTGGATCATATTGATTCGAATTTCTACAAAGGGAATATGGATATTTCGTCGTTGAATACAAATAGCGCTCTTTTTATTATGGATGGAAAGGAGTTCAAACAACAAGACTTCGCAAAATACATTCAATTTCAAGGTAGACGCTCACAACAAGAAGATTCAAAAAATGTTGTTGCAAAACACTATAAAGCTTGGGAAAAACAAACAATATTAGATTACGAAGAATCAAAATTAGCAAGCAAGTATCCAGCATACAAAGCGTTGACTTCTGAATACCATGATGGAATTCTTTTGTACGAAATCATGTCGGACAAAGTATGGAATAAAGCGATGAAGGACACAACCGGTCTTAAAGCATTTTACGAAGCTAACAAGGCAAATTACCAATGGGGCAAACGAATCAGTGGTACAATTTACGAATGTAATACTGCTAAAGTTGCAGAAGATGTATTCAAATTAGCTAAGATCGATTCAATGAGTTCATCTAAAATTAATCGTCAGATTAACAAAGAATCTGAATTAAACGTTAGAGATAGATCTGGTAAGTTTGAAATTGAAAAACTAAGTTACCTTAATGGTCGTTCCATTAATCCAGGCTTAAATGCTCCGTTTGAAGTAGATGGTAAATTTTTCGTTGTCAACGTTGAAGAAATTATTGCACCAATGCAAAAGGAATTCAATGAGGCAAAAGGTTCTATCACTTCAGACTACCAAACTTATTTGGAGAAAGAATGGTTAAACGAATTGAAAGTAAAACATCCAATTACAATCAACAAAGAAGCACTGTATTCAGTTGGTAAATAATTTAAAACCATATTATTTTCAGGCTGGCATTCTTGTCAGCCTGTTTTGTTTGCTTCTATTGGCAAGTTGCTCGGGTAATGATAAAGTCATAGCATCAGTTAATGATAGTGAACTCACAGAAAATGATGCCTTTATTTTAATGCGACATGCGGGATTAAACTTTGACAGCATTGCTGACAAGAATGAATTCGTGGATCAATGGATAGAAAATGAAGTATTCAAAGCCGAAATGAAGGAACTTTATCCAGAGGAATGGAAATTAATTCAATTGCGCGCATCTAATTATTCTGGAGATTTGGCAAAGTTCTACTTGGAAGAAAATGAATTAAAAAAGCAATTAGATACGATTGTTTCAATGAATGAAATAACCGAATACTATAACTCGCACAAGGATGAGTTTGTATTACATGATTATATCGTAAAAGCGATGTACTTAAAAATCCCAAAAGGGATTGACTTTAAAGCCAAGAATATCCAGCAAAAGTACTTGTTAAAAAATGATAAAGATATCATTGAAGTCAATTCTTATGCTAAACTTTATGCGGTTAACTTTTATTACAATGATTCGGCATGGGTTTACTTCAATGAATTAACGAAAGATATCACACTGACAAAATACAACACGGATAACATCGTTTTGAATAGAACAAAAACATATTTTTCAGATGATGATTATACGTATTTTTTGAACATTATTGATTTCAATTTGAAGGATGAAGCTCCACCAGTAGACTTTCTTCAAAACGAAATAAAAAGTATTATCGTAGCCAATAGACTACAAATTTTAAAAGAAAAAAATGAATCAAAATTGATTCAACGAATAAAAAAGAAATATGAAATAAGCCATTTATAAATTTGATTTATCCTCAAGTAAATTGAATATGGTGATTACATATTACCTTTGAAAAGCAAATTATACATACATATGAAATTAATCGTAACACTTAGCATTCTACTTATTACTTCTATTGCTTCAAATGCTCAGGGAACAATTGACAAAATCGTTGCTCAAGTTGGGGATAAAATTATTCTTAAATCAGATGTTGAAGGACAGAAATTACAAGCTATACAAGCTGGAATGCCAGTAAGTTCTGAAATGGATTGCCAGGTAATTGAAGAATTAATGTTTCAATACCTTTTGGTTAATCAGGCAAAATTGGACAGTATCGATGTTACGGACCCACAAGTTGATGCTGAAATGGAGAATCGTTTGAGAATGATTGAACAACAAATCGGTGGCCGTCAAAAGATGGAAGAGTTTTATGGGAAATCAGCGACTCAGATTAAAAAAGAATTTCGTCCTATCATTAAAGATCAATTGTTAGCGCAAGAAATGGAGCGTCAAATTACCAGTGAAGTGAGCGTAACTCCAAGAGATGTAAAAACATTTTTCACTACAATTCCAATGGATAGCATTCCATTGATCAACTCCCAGTTAAGCTTTCAACAAATTGTATCGTATCCAGCAGTTACGGCAGCAGATAAGGAAAAAGCAAAAGCAAAACTCTCTGAAATTAGAGACGACATTATTAAAAATGGGAAATCATTTTCAACACAAGCCAGAATTCACTCAATGGATCCAGGTTCTGCTAAATTAGGTGGAGAAATTTCTGGAACAAGAGGAATGATGGTTCCACAATTTGAAGCAACAATATTTGACCTTCATGTGGGAGATGTTTCGGAAATATTTGAAACGACTTACGGGTTCCACATCATAAAATTATTGGAGCGCAAAGGAAACGACTACAAATGTCAACACATTTTGATCATACCTGAGTTTGCTAATAACGCTTTAGAACAGGCTGCTCTGCGCTTAGATAGTTGCTACAACGATTTAAAAGCAGGAAAGATCACGTGGGACGAAGCGGTTATTAAATATTCGAATGATGAAGCAACAATGCAAAATCGTGGAATTATTACCAATCCAATTTCTGGAGAACAAACATGGGACATGGAAGATTTGAATGAGGTCGATCAGCAAATCTACTTGTTGACGGATCGAATGGAAAAAGGTGATGTGTCTCAACCGAATTTATATACGAACATGTACGAGAGAAAGCAAGGTGTTCGAATTGTTCGATTGATGAACAGAACGGCACCTCACAAAGCAAATTTAGAGGATGATTATTCTTTAATTCAGCGCGCTGCAGAGAACGATAAAAAACAAAAAACGATTAATGCTTGGATTGCCTCAAAAATTAGCAACGCCTATGTGCGCATAGAAAAAGAATACCAAAATTGCGAATTCAAAAACAATTGGTTGAAACAATAAATGTATATTTAAACGTTAAAATTAATTTATACTATGTCTGATAAAGTAAAAATAGATGAATTTGTAAAGCATTACGCTGAACTAAAAAATGAAATCCATAAAGTAATCGTTGGTCAAGACGAGGTGGTGGATCAGGTTTTAATTTCTATTTTTTCGAAGGGACATTGTTTATTGGTTGGCGTTCCTGGATTAGCAAAAACATTATTGGTAAATACAATTGCCGATTGTTTGGGATTGAGCTTTAACCGTATTCAATTTACGCCGGATTTGATGCCTTCTGATATTGTTGGTTCTGAAATTTTGGACGATACGCGTAATTTCAAATTTTTGAAAGGACCATTGTTTTCGAACATTGTTTTGGCCGATGAGATTAACCGTACTCCACCTAAAACGCAATCTGCTTTGCTGGAAGCGATGCAGGAAAAAAGAGTAACGGCAGCAGGAACGACTTATACATTGCCAAATCCATTCTTTGTACTTGCAACTCAAAATCCAATTGAACAAGAAGGTACTTATCCCCTTCCTGAGGCGCAATTAGACCGTTTTATGTTTAACGTTTGGGTTGATTACCCATCTTACAACGAAGAAGTTGCCATTGTGAAAGCAACAACTACTGATAACAATATCAAATTGAACCAAATACTTAATGCGGAGCAAATCATCGAATACCAAGATTTAATTCGCCGTATTCCAGTTGCTGATAACGTTTTAGAATATGCAGTTAAGTTAGTTGGTAAAACTAGAATTGGTGATGATACCGCTCCTAAAATCACAAAAGATTTTATTACATGGGGAGCAGGACCAAGAGCTTCTCAATATCTAGTTGTGGGTGCTAAATGTCACGCTGCAATGCGTGGAAAATACTCTCCAGACATCGAAGATGTACAAGCAGTTGCCAAACCTATTTTACGCCATAGAGTAGTTAAAAATTACCGCGCTGAAGCTGAAGGTTATTCTATGGATAGAATCATTGAAGAGTTGATTTAACACTTTATTCAACCAGTCTTTTTCCTTTTATTTGTTGTATCACACTAGGAATAATTTCAAGAATTGAAATCATCTGGATTATATTAAAATTAAACAAATGGACCTCTGATGTACCTTCAATAGTAGTGGTTTCAAAAATAAACAAGGGAATTCAAATTAAGAAAAACAAATTATTTAATGGCTAAGCGTCTTTGAATTGAACCAAGTCTCTTTTCACGTATAATTTAAATCACCTTTTTTTCAACAATACTTTTTCAGTCGTTAAACGATTTAGCAACATTATAATGTGGTAAACTGTTGATTTTCTCTTTATTAATAGCTCCTAGCGGTTGGTGAGGCAGATTAAATTCCCTAATTTTGCAGTACAAATGTTATATTTTACCCACTACTGTATGAAAAAGCTAATTTCCTTAACATTCTTTTTGGCATTATTTTCAACTGCTTATTCACAAGATTTCAGTTATTCATTCGACGGTCAACTCGACCAAACTTCCATTAACAAATTGGAAAGCGATTGCGCAAATATCACAACAATTCGTTCTGCGAAAGTGAAGTTCAAGGAAGACGCGCAAAAAGGTGAAATCATCCTCTTTTTACTGGTAAACGAAAATTCACGTGCCGAATTAGACGATCAATTCAGCCCAATAGCCATCAAAAAAATACTCATTGATTCTGGTCTAACGCCAGGAGAATTCAGACAACTAAAGAAATAACTGTTGACTATGAAATACCTAATTACGGCCATACTAGCACTCACCTATTCCGTTCATATTCTGGCTCAAGCTGACGGCTGCTCAGCAGCCACGGTAATTTCGGTAACGGCAAACTGCTCATCTCCAACAGCTGGAACAACAACAGGCGCTACACAAACCATTGCAGGTTGCGTTGGAACTGCCGATGACGATGTTTGGTACCAATTTGTTGCAACTTCAACTTCTCACCAAATTGTGGTTCAACCGGGAGTAGGAATGGATCCTGTAATTCAATTGTTCTCAGGAGATTGCGCTACCTTAGTTTCACTGGTGTGTAAAGACAATACATTTGACGGAGAAGCGGAAGTTATTAACTACAGCGGATTATCTATCGGTCAAACCTACAGAATTCGTGTCTATGATTACTTCGCGGGTTCTGGAACTGGAAATTTTACGATTTGCGTCACAAATCCTCCTCCTGCTCCTAGCAATGATGCCTGTGGTGGAGCAATTCCGTTGACAGTTAACGCGGCATGTTCATATACCAATGCTACAACAGATGGAGCTTCGCAATCTCTTGTTGGATGCTCTGGAACAGCTGATGACGATGTCTGGTTTAGCTTTGTGGCAACGAACTCACTACAAAACATAACCGTTAACCCAATAGATGATTTAGATTTAGTATTTCAAGTTTACACTGGAACATGCGGAACATTGAACTCTATCAATTGTATCGATAACACGTTTACTGGTCAAGCAGAACAATCAAATATCGTAGGATTGGTGACTGGACAAGTCTATTATGTCCGTGTGTACGATTATTACCAAGGTACAACAGGAGATTTTCAAATTTGTATTACAGGAACTCCAACTGCGGCACCAACAAATGACAACCCTTGTAGCGCTATTCAGTTACCAGTTGTTACTGCTACATGTCAATATGGTTTTTATACAACGAATGGGGCGACAACAACGGTAGGGCCTCCAATACCAAGTTCTTGCGTTGGCGGAAGTGCTCCTCAACAAGGTGGTTTTCAAGCAGGGACACAAGATGTTTGGTTTTCAATAACGGTTCCAGCTTCTGGAAATGTAGACGTTACGTGTTTCCCTAATGGTGGAGCTGGTTATATTACAGATGCTGCTATGGCATTGTATTCTGGAACGTGCGGAAGTTTAACTCAAATAGCTTGTTCAGATGACCACAACTATCCTGGTGCTTCAAATGACTTATTGCCGCTGATTTCAGCTTCAGGATTGACACCTGGAAATACAGTTTACTTACGTTTTTGGGATTACGGTCTGGGGGCAGGTAATTTTGGGATTTGTGCTTCAACCGTAACAAATGATAATTGTTCAAATGCATTATACATTTGTGACATCAACGGATACAGTGCATCAACAAGTGCCTCTTACACTCCAGATAGACCTGGAAACATGTTCGCGAACAACGAAACAGCTGCTGGAGTCAATTTACCAAACGGAACGAACTCTGGTGGAATTTTTGGACAAGGCGGACCGTGGGGAACTGGATCTCCTTTCATCGACGTGAACATAGAAAACAATAGTTGGATTAAATTTACTGCCGCTGCAACTACTGCTACATTGGATGTAAGTATTTACGATTGCTGGGTTGGAAACTACCCTAGCGGTGGAATTCAAATGCAAATCTTTGATGGTACAAATTGCGCGAGTTTCGTTCCAGTTTCGAATTTCGAAGAAAGCAGCACAGGATTCGTTATAACAGCAAACAACTTAACAGTTGGAAATGATTACTATTTAATGATTGATGGATATGCAGGAGATATTTGTAATTATACCATAACAGCAGAATCTGGAGTTCAATTTCCAAACATTACGCCTGTAGCACCAATATGCGAAGGTGAATCGGTTGTGCTTACAGCTCCTGCGGGTGCTACATCATACGAATGGGCTCACAACGGAGCAACAACGCAATCTGTTTCTGTTACTCCATCTACAACACAAACGTATTACTGTGAAGTCTCTGGACTGTGTGACTACAAACAAACATTAGAAGCTACCGTTCAAGTAAAACAAAACCCAGTAGTTGACATCAACAATGCTCCTTCTATTTCCATTTGTAATGGAAGTTCAACAAATATTACAGCAACAGGTGCCACTTCATACGTTTGGAGTACAACACAAACTGGTTCTACGATTTCTGTATCACCAGCAACAAACACAACATATACTGTTATTGGAACAACAAATGGGTGTACAGATAACGCAACGGTAGATATTGTTGTGAATGCAAACCCTACTCTTGCTGTCACACCAACTGCAGTCGATTCTGATTGTGGCGGAAGTACAGGTCAATTGAATGGAGCTGTTGGAGGTGGTACACCTACTTTTTCGTACACATGGACAAACAGTGGTGGTTCAACAGTTGGCACATCAGCTAACTTGACAGGCGTGCCCGCAGGAGCTTACTTTTTGGAAGTACAAGACGGAAACGGTTGTACATCTGATTTTGGTGGGTTTAACATTTCCAATCCTGGATCACCAGCAGCTCCAGCCTTATCGGTTAATGACAATACCCCTTGTTTAAATGGATCTTCTCAAATATCAATCACCAATGTTGTTGGTGGTGCGACTTATACTTGGTCAGGACCTAATTCATACAGCGGTTCTGGAACGAGTATTACCTTAAATAATGTTACTGCTTCAAATGTTGGAAGCTACTGCGTATCTGCAACTGTTGCAGGTTGTACAGGACCTTCAACTTGCCAAGCAATCACTATTTCTCCAGCACCCAATGTAAATGTGCTCGCAGCGAATAATGATTCAACCATCTGTTTAAACGAAGACTTTGCACTTACAGCAAGTGGTGCAGTTAGTTATACTTGGACTGGTCCAAATAGTTTTAGTGCCAATGGTGCAAACCAATCGTTAACAAATGTGACTGCAATCAATGATGGCTATTATGTTGTAACAGGACTTGATGCAAACGGTTGTACAGCGAAAGATTCAATTGATATTAGTGTTTTGGCATTGCCTAATTTATCTTTGAATACCAGTGCAGCAAACGATACGTATTGTTTAAATACAGTTGCAAACGTTACAGTTAGTGGTGGTACGTCGTACACTTGGACAGGACCGAACAGTTATACTGGAAGTGGTGCTTCAATCAATATTATCAATGTTACTGAGCCCAATGAAGGATATTATGTGGCAACTGGAACGGATGTGAATGGATGTATCGCATCAGACAGTATTTTCGTAACGATAGCTGAAAACCCAACGCTTGCAGTAAACCCAACTGCAACAGATTCTGATTGTGGTGGAAACAATGGTGCATTAACTGGTGCAACTGCTGGTGGTGTTCCTTCTTTTACTTACTCTTGGACAAATAGTGTGGGTGGAGTTGTTGGTTCAACCGCCAATGTTTCAGGCATCCCAGAAGGCGATTATTTCTTAAATGTAATTGATGGAAATGGCTGCTCTGCCGATTTCGGTGCGTTTACCGTTTCAAACCCGACTTCACCAGATGCTCCTACTTTATCTGTTGATAATAGCGCACCCTGTTTTGACGGTTCCGCTCAAATTACCATTACGAATGTAGATGGATCTGCCACTTATTCGTGGACAGGCCCTAACTCTTTCACTTCTGCGGCGACAAGTGTAACGATAAACAATATTTACGCTGCGAACGTAGGAAACTACTGCGTGACCTCAACGATTGCAGGTTGCGTTAGTCAGCCCGCTTGTCAAGCGCTTACTATTTCGCCTAATCCAACTGTGGATGTTGCGGTTGGAAATAACGATCCTACTATTTGTTGGAGTGAAGACTTCTCTTTGACAGCGACTGGTGCTTCAACTTATGTGTGGACAGGTCCAAATAGCTTTAGTGCGAATGGAGCCAATCAAACGGTTTCAAATGCTGAGAATGGAGATGCTGGATATTATGTTGTAACTGGAACGGATGCAAACGGGTGTTCTGCTTCAGATTCAATTGACATTAGTATTCTGGCTTTACCAACTATCGTATTGAATACTGACGGTACGAATGATCTATTTTGCCAAAGCACAGATGCAACAATTAGTGCAGCGGGAGCAACTTCTTATGCATGGACGGGACCAAATGGGTATACCAACACTGGAAGTCCAGTAACAATTATCAATATGGTAGAAGCAAACGAAGGTTACTATTACGCAACTGGAACGGATGCCAATGGATGTTCTGCTACCGACAGTGTTTTATTAATAGTGGCAGATAATCCAACTACGAGCGCACCAAATGATACAACTATTTGCCCAGGTGAATCATTGACGCTATCTGCGAGTGGCGGTGTAACTTATACATGGACTGGTCCAGGTGGATTTACTTCAAACGATCAAAACGCACTGATTTCAACAAATATGGACTATGTTCATACGGGAGAATATGTGGTGAATGTCATCGATACAAATGGATGTACGGGTTCAAATTCGACGTACGTAGAAGTAACGAATACAGGAGATTGTTTATTCATTCCAGATCTTGTAACACCTAATTTAGATGGACTGAACGATACATGGGAAATTCAAGGCTTGGAAAATTTCGTCAATGCGGAAGTGGAGATATACAACCGTTGGGGGAATCTGATTTACTCTGCATCACCATACGATACTCCTTGGGATGCAACTGTAAACAAAGGAGCGACAATTGACGGGAAAGATGGGAAAGTACCTGTTGGAACTTATTTCTACATTATCAACCTGAACGAAGATGATTACCCGCCTTTCAAAGGGTACATCGAAGTTGAATATTAATAGTAGGAGACATGAAATTGAAAATTACCCTTATTCTCTTTTTTGCTGTATTCGCAAAACGATTGAATGCACAGCAAGACGAACAAATGTCTATGTACTTGTACAATAAACTGTACCTTAATCCAGCCTACGCTGGAAGTCGTGATGTGTTAAGCGCTGTTGCCGTTGCCCGTTTTCAATGGGTAGATTTCAAAGGAGCACCAAAAACACAATGGTTCAGTATTCATGCGCCGTTGCTTCAAAAAACATTGGGTGTGGGAGCACACCTTGTAAATGATCAAATCGGAAGTAGAACCAGAACGTCTGTATTTGGTGATTTGAGTGGAAGCATCAACCTGAACAAGAAAAAGCACCGTATAGCAGCAGGAATTTCGTTGGGTGCTGACTTTTTAGGATACGATTTCTCCAGTTTAAACGTCAACGATCAAGAAGATGCGATTTACACCACGCGCTTGAACGAAACGAAATTTAACATGGGAGCCGGATTGTATTATTACGGCGATAAATTCTATGTAAGTGCCTCTTCTCCTCGACTGCTTGAAGCAAAACCAAATAACTTTGATACCATTTTAAGCAAACTGAATTCGCGTCACTACTTCCTTTCTGGTGGATATGTTTTCACCTTGAACAGTATGTTGAAATTACAACCAGCTGCCTTGATTAAATACACGCCGAATACGCCAATTACGTTGGACGTTAATTTATCATTGCTCATTCACGAATTCCTAGTGACAGGAATTTCTTATCGATTCAATGAATCAATGGCGGCTAATTTAATTTACAACATAAAGAATACAGTGAGCATTGGTTATATGTACGACTTTCCGATTAACGGATTGCGCACCTATCAAACTGGATCACATGAAATTTTCTTGCGGTACGATTTCAAACCAAAAAAATCTGTTTTCACATCACCTCGTTACTTCTAATATGAAATACACTCTATTTTTCTTATTCACGGTAATAGGATTTACGCTCAATGCTCAGTTAAAACAGAAGCTCGCCGATCAACATTACGAACGTTTTGAATACTCGCAATGTGTGATGATGTTTGACGAATTGGCTGAGAACTGTCTGAAAGGAAAGAAATCATGCTTATGGGAAAATGTTCGAAAAGCGGCCTATACCCATTACAATTTATTTGAGATGAAAGAGTCGCTTCGATACTTTGAAGCGATGGAGAAGGAAAGCAGTCTAACAGAAGACGACAGAGTGGCATTCATCAAGGCGTTGCGTTATTCAGCGAAATACGACCAAAGCAGTGTTCTTGCTGAAAAAAGCGCGCAACAATTTCCATCCAATGCATTTTTCAAACGATTGGTGGACAACAAAAGCAAATTCAATACCCTGTTCAAAGATTCAGCGTATTATACCATTAATGCCTTGTCCATCAATTCTGGAAAAGGAGATTTTGGACCAGCGTGTTTCAATAACTCATTGGTGTACGTTTCAAAGTCAAAAAACACGGGATTTTTAAATCCAACGTACGGTTGGGACGACGATTATTACTTGAACATTCTTCAAGCGGACAAAGAAAGCGATTCAACATTTGGAACTCCTAAATTGTTAAAGCACAACTTCATTTCGCGTGCGCACGATGGACCTGTGAGTTTCAATCACGATGGAACGGAAATGGTGATCACCAAAAATACACTTGGAAAGAAAAAAGGAAAACCAGTGATTGTGCTTTCACTTTACTTCTCGAAACTAGTGAACGGTGAATGGACAGATTTAGTTCCGTTTGAACACAACAATCCAGCTTACAATGTGGGACATGCCGTTTTCGCGGAGAACAACCAAAAATTGTATTTCGTATCCGATGATCCAACTGGCTTGGGTGGTTCTGATATTTATGTTTCCAACCGTTTGGGTGACAATTGGACGAAGCCAGAAAACCTAGGGGCAAACATCAATACCGAACAAGATGAATTGTTTCCTTTTGTAAACGATGGCGTACTGTACTTTGCATCGAATGGACATTATGGATTGGGAGGATTGGACATCTTTGAAATGCGTTTGGAAAACGGTAAGTTGAAGAACCTTGGAGCGCCTGTAAATTCGTCTTCAGATGATTTCGCTTACATCAGCGATTCAACAGGATTGGAAGGATACTTTTCCACCAACCGCGACGGGAACATTGACAACATCTTTGGTTTCACGAAGAAAGAGGTCTTAATTGATGTGATTGTTCAGGTATTTGAGAAATACAAAGTGAATGAAATTGTTCCAAGTCAACCCATTACCTTGAAAAACGAAGTAACGGGTGAAGAAGAAGAATACTTTTCGGACAAAGACGGAAACTTGCACATTCAAGTGCGTGAAAATGAGAAATACACCTTCTCTTCTAGCAAGGAAGAATTTAAGTTGAAAGAGCCAGTTTCTTTGCAAGTGAACAGTGCAACACAAGATACGACTTATAAAGTTGAATTGATTTTACTGCCAACGCGCATTACTATAGCATTGCGCATAATTGCAAAGGACACGCGACTTCCATTGGAAGGAGCTACCGCAATTGTAACAAGTCTTGAAACAAAAGACGACACTACTTTGGTAACGAACAAACAAGGATTAGTAACCTTGAATGTCGATCGAAACAAGAGCTACAATACCTTTGCTTCCAAAAAGGGATATCTTGATGCCGAAAAAGTATTTAGCACAACAAGCGAAGACGGAAAAATCATTGAATTAGAGTTGGCGTTAACACCAATTAAGAAAGGAGAGAAATTTAAATTGGAAAATATCTTCTACGATTTAAACAAATCTACCTTGCGTGAAGAAAGCATGGCGTCTCTAGACAAACTGGCGGACTTTATTCTCAAAAACGATTTGCGTATAGAGCTCAGCGCCCACACCGATTCTCGTGGAAGCGCCACGTACAATCAAAAACTATCTCAAGCCCGTGCGCAAAGTTGCGTGGACTACCTTCTGAAAAAAGGCGTAAAAACTGCTAATATCAAAGCGAAAGGATATGGTGAATCTCAGTTGGTAAACAAGTGTAAAGACGGTGTAAGCTGTGAGGAAGAATTACATCAGGAGAATCGACGAACGGAAGTGAAAATTTTGGAGATAAACTAGTGACTAGAGAACTTGATAGCGTTCCAAAAATGAGTGTGAACGAAGTGGGGAATTAATCACTCATAAGCCATAGAGTTCATAGAACTAATTATTTGAATTGATTTGAATTTTAGTGAAATTTTCTAACCAATCACCTCTAAAGCCAAAACTCCAATTGTGAAATCACTACATACTATTATTGTAAAATTTTCTATTGTGAACTGCCAATTTTATGCTTAATTTGTTTTCTAATTGTGAATAGGATATCATTTATCACCCTGAATAACCTGTTGTGAGATCAAATAATGAATAAACAATACTACCCATCCATTAATATGTTACGCGGAATAGCTGCATTAATGGTGTGTATTTATCATTTCACCAACTTTTCGGGAACGTGGGGCGATTTATTTCCAAGCAATGGAATAATTCGAGAAGTTGGAGAACAAGGTACTTTAGGTGTATATATATTTTTTATTATTACTGGTTTTGTTATCCCGCTGTCATTGGCTAAAAGTGATTTTCGAATAAGTCAAATTCATCGGTTTCTTTCTAAAAGATGGAATAGGATAGAAATGCCCTATTTAATTTCAATTGTTTTGATCCTTTCACTATCATTCGTTTTCAGTATTAAAAATAACACTCCCTTCGATTTTGATGCAATACGGCTTTCTCATCATTTATTTTATTCTGCTACTTTCTTTGGTTATGAATGGTACAATCCCATTTTTTGGACCTTAGCCATAGAAATGCAGTTTTATATTTTGATTGCGTTTCTTTATCCTTTGCTAAAAGTCAACAACCAACTGGTATTGATTATAATTCCTTTGGTGCTTGGGATGTCGACTTTACTCGTTGATGACATAAGATTCGTATTTCATTTCGGTTCTATATTTTCCCAAGGTATTCTTCTCTACTTAATACTAACAAATAAACTAGGGAAATTGATTGGTGCTTCGGGAATAATCCTATGTGCAATTATTACTTTTTATGGAAATGGAATCGGAATTGCTGTTATCTCATTGCTTACTGTTGGAACGATTGCATTTACAAATACGAATACCAAACTGTTTAACTGGCTCGGAAACATTTCCTATTCGCTCTATTTAATTCACGGCCTCATTGGAGGTAGTTTGATTTATCTATTCGGAAGGTATGCAAATGATTCTTTCACAAAGACAATTATTGTACTTGCCGCATTGGCTGCTTCGCTTGTGGCTGCATATGTCTATTGGAAAATCATAGAGCAGCCATCAAAAAAATGGTCCAAGAAAATCACCATCTCCTACGAAACCCAAGCGGCGTTAAAATCATGATTAAACTGAAATCCTACATAATTAGATTTTACATTCCGATAATCATTCTGCTGTTATTGGGATATACAGCCAAAATCAATTGGGGCAATGGGCAATGGGATAATGTACTTGAAGCTGATGCCAAGGGGTACTATGCTTATTTACCGGCTTTATTTATTTATGATGATCTCAACTTTCAGTTTTATGACGAGGTGGAGGTTCAAAATGCATATGACACCACGTTGACGTATGATTATCGCGCGTATTACAACGAAAAATGTGTCAATAAATACTTTGTGGGTGAATCCGTTTTATTAATGCCATTCTTTATTGTCGCTCATTTTACCAGCGGCATTAGTGGTTCTCCCACTGATGGTTATTCCAGATTATACGTTATTTCTGTTACAATAGCTGCTTTGTTTTATCTGTTGTGTGGATTACTTGCACTCAAGAAAACACTTGAACTATTTGAGTTCTCCAATCGCACTATTTTCATTGCAATCAGTGCATTGGTTTTTGGGACGAATCTTTTTTACTATTCTGTTGGTGAAATGGGCACAACGCACGTTTACTCATTCTCGTTGATCTCTATCTTCATTTACCAGATGACTAAGTATTTTCAAAGTCTTCATGTAAAGCACATCCTGTACGGAGCACTTTTTTTAGGTTTAATTATACTGATTAGACCAATAAACGGAATCGTGATTTTTTCAATACCTTTTTTAAGTCTCAACATCAACCGATTAAACGAAGGATTTCGGAAATACCTCAGCCGACCAGACATTATTGCACTATCCATCGGAATAGTATTGGCTATCATTTCTATTCAACTCATAATTTACTGGATACAAACAGGTTCATTATTTGTTTATTCATACGGCGAAGAAGGGTTTAATTTTAGTTCACCACAACTACTTAACTTTCTGTTTAGTTACCGAAAGGGCTTTTTTCTGTACACACCAATTGCTCTATTGTCGCTCCTTGGATTCATCTATCTGCGCACTGACCGTTTCAAGTTCATTACTTTGTTCTTATTTTTACTTTTAGTCGTTTACGTGCTATCGAGTTGGTGGATGTGGTATTATGGAGGGAGTTTCTCGTCGAGGGTAATGGTGGACTATTTACCTTTTTTCGGCATTCTTTTGTGTCTTCTTTTAAAAGGAGTTTCAGAATTAAAAGTGCGATATGCCTTTCTCGGCTTACTGTTTTTATTTGTAATTTTAAATCAAGTACAAACACTCCAATACCGCTATTACATCATTCATTGGTCTGATATGAATAAAGAAACCTATTGGCAAACATTCATGGATATCTCGCCAATTATAGATAGGAAAACTGTTGAATAATAAGACGAGATAAGCATATATTAGGCTTTTCAGTAACGCTTTCCTTCGATTGTTCTAGAAATTTCTTGTCTACAGTTCGTAAACTCCTTCAGTAAAAAAGCATAACGGAAACGAGGATTCTCCTTTCCTTTCTTTAGGATAGAATTGCTTACCTCTTCAATTTTATCGAAACGTGCTGCCTTATATTTCTGTTTAAACAACTTTGAAATAGATTTGGCACGAACGTGAACTTTCTTTACGGCAACCAATATTGATTCCAAGGCAACATCTTTCAATTCTTCTTTTTCGTCAGATGGAATCAATTCAGTAACAGCCTCCATGTCTTCCAGTAAATAACGCACGTAGATAACATCCGTTTTACTATCTTCTTTTGGCTTCTTAACAACCTTCTCCTTTTTAATTGGCTTTTTCATATGAGTACAAAGGTCGTACTTTACTTTGTTATTTAATTACAATTGAGAAAAAATCAATGCCTCGCTCTACATCCACACTCTTGATGCATAAAACTATTTGATTCCTCGTGCCAAGGAAATGCTTGATTGTAATTGTTATTTTCCCAATAGAACGGAGAGCGCTCATTGGTTTCGTTTCCAACTTCATTCATTGTTTCCGTATCAAACAATCGACCATTCACCATTGTATAAATGATGGTGTTCGAGTTTTGAATATCGTCCAACGGATTTTTATCCATGATCACTAGATCTGCCAACTTTCCTTTTTCTAATGAACCAATGTCTTTACTCATACCTATGTAATCTGCCCCGTTAATCGTTGCAGCACGAATGGCTTCCATGTTCGACATTCCACCTTGTTGTAAGCTCCACAATTCCCAATGCGCTCCTAATCCTTGCAATTGTCCATGCGCTCCCATATTAACTTTCACACCTGCATCTGCCAATTGCTTCACTGACTTTGAAACAAGAATATGTCCGTTTTCATATTCTTCTTGAGGCGCCATTGTTCTATGTCGCGAACGCGAATCAATAATTCCTCTTGGATGGAACTTTAACAGTTTTTCATTCTCCCATACATTGGTAGTTTGATACCAGTAATATTCAGAATTCAATCCTCCATAATTTACGATTAGTGTTGGAGTATAACCCGTTTTACTTGTCCCCCAAAATGTTGTAATGTCTTTGTAAACTGGAGCCGTCGGAATGTTATGTTCAATTCCTGTATGTCCATCTGCAATCATTGACATGTTGTGAAAGAATGTTGATCCACCTTCTGGAACAACGAAAATACCTTCCTCTTTTGCCGCTTGAATGATTTGTTGGCGCTGCTCACGTCGCGGTTGGTTGTAACTCTTCACCGAAAGTGCACCAAAAGCCTTTGTTCTGCGAATTGCAGAACGCGCATCATCGATGTTATTCACTACCGCTTTGAAATCCCCATCTGCTCCGTAAAGGATAAATCCAGTAGAAAACAATCTCGGTCCAACCATTTCACCGCTTTTAACCAATTCAGAAAGTGCAAAAACTGTTTCTGTATGTGCCGATGGATCGTGTGCTGTTGTTACTCCAAATGCCAAGTTCGCATAAAACGGCCAGTGCTTTTGGGTTGATAGTCCATAACGAAAAGCTCCAATGTGTGCGTGCGCATCAACCATTCCTGGCATAATCGTTTTTCCAGCTAAATCGTACACTTTTGCTCCAGAAGGAATAGCAACTTCCTCAACTGTTCCAATCGTTTCAATTCTATTTTCCTTAATGATGATCGTTCCATTCTCAATCACCTTATCCCCTTCCATTGTGATGATTCGAGCTCCTTTCAACGCAATAAGACCTGAAGGTTTGTCTGTCTTGGTAATCAAATTGATTTTTATCCCAACAGAATCCATCGCCGGAATTGAATCTGGTGAATTTGGTAAAAACGTAAAGCGATCTTCGATCTTATTTGAGAAGTATTCTTCTCCTAACGTCCAGTGCACTTTATCACTGTTCTTCGACCAATGCATGTTAATTCCAGCATCTCTCGCCAACTGACTTACTGGAACAGCACTTGTGTTGTTATCAATATTGAGTGTTTGTCCTGTTGGTGGAATTGGTGCCAAATAAACCTTATGAAGCAATGAAAATGCCACCCATTTGTTGTCAGGACTTGGAACTAAACGATTTGCGTATTTTGATTGAATGTGCGTTTGTTCATCCCTTCCATTCAAATCCACACTTTTTAATTCTTTGGTTAATGAACCGAAAAATGTTCCGCCTGTTTGGAATAGAATTCGATCTCCTTTTGCATTAAACACAGGAAATTCACCCAAGTTTCCAACAAACATAGATTTACCACCTGTAGCATTCATGTAATAAATTCCTGCTTCTTTGCAGAAAGAAAATCCTTGATCGTCATTCCCTTCTTCCTTAATGTAAACGATTTTAGAACCATCTGGCGAATAACTTGGTGTTCTATAAATTCCCTTTTCTGAAGTCAGTTTTGTTGGTTTTCCTCCTGATAGTGCAATTTTATTCAGCGCACCTAATTCAACATCGTTCCATGAAACGTAAATTATAGATGCTCCATCTGGAGAGAAACTTGGTTCAAATTCAAAATCCGTACCTTTGGTCAATCGCACTGGCGTTCCATTTGGAAGTGATTTTTTCCACAAGTATCCAACTGCATTAAATACAACCGTTTTTTCATCTGGAGAAGTTACTAAATGACGAATTACACGCGTTGTAAACTCTTCTGGCGATGCCTCATTTTCGAATTCCAACGCCTTCGCAATTTTCACTTCCACATCCACAGAAAAAGGAATCTCTGTCACTTCAAGTGAAGCCATATTAATAGTATTGATTTTTCCACCAGACCAAAACACAATATTTTCATTGTTGGACCAATCGAAATTTGGATAAACTCCAAACACAGCCCACGCTTCTTGTTGATCTTTGTTTAAGTTATCATACAAAGGATACTCTTGCCCTGTCTGTAAATCATGAATAAACAAAACTGTTTTGGTTCTTATTCGCTTAACGAATGCTAATTTATTTCCATCTGGAGAAATTTGCGGTCTTGCTGCCCCTCCAGGCCCTCCAGTGATTCTTGTTATTTCTCCTGTTGCGAACTCGTAACGTTGAATGACATAAATCTGTTGGTTCGGATCTTTATTGTATTGAAAATAACCGCCTGGATACATGTCTTCAGAATAATACAGGTACTTTCCATCTGCAGAAATACACGGTTCGTTTACATCTTGCTGATCATTTTTTCTTTCGGTCAATTGTATTCCACTTCCACCTGTTTTGTGGTACATCCACATCTCACCTGCTCCTAAAGAACGTCCTGAAGTAAAGTGTTTTCGAGCGATGAAGTAATCCCCGTCGCTTGTCCAAACGGCATTATTTAATAGTCTAAAGTCTTCTTTTGTAATTTGTTTTGGTTCAGAACCGTCAGTATTCATTACCCAAATGTTATCTGCTCCTCCAGCATCACTTGTAAATGAAATTTGTTTTCCGTCAGGACTAAATCGCGGTTGCACTTCGAAAGGAATTCCGGTTCTTAAGGCCTTTGCTTTACCACCTGTGCTTGGAATGATGTAAATATCTCCCAATAGATCAAAGACAATACTCTTCCCATCTGGGCTAACATCTAAGTTCATCCATGTTCCTTCGTTGGTAGTGAATTTAAGTTCTTGATAGTCCCAATCTCCCGGAGGATTAGCAACATCCCACTTGTCTTTTTCTTGAGAGAAAGATACTGTGATAGAAAGAAAAACGAACGATAAAAAACTTAATGACTTCAACATAGATTTTAATTTGGAAGCCTAAGTTAAGATTTAATTTAAAAAAACCCATGTGGTGGGTTAACTGAAGCTTCAGGTAACACGTTTAGGATTGCTGAAATGTTTTGTAATCCGCTGTTAGATAAATCTTGTCAATCCGAAAATTGTGCGGCCCGCCATTGTATTTCTGAGTCTCTCCTTAAGGTAAAATTTTAAGCTTCAAATTGTCCACATGGGTCCTTCTTACGAAGTTGACTGTAAGCCAATCTGTGTTGGTACGAGTCATACATCGAAGATATGGAATTAATTCTAAATAGTCAATACCATTCCGTACAAAAACATTAAATTCGCGCCATAAGTCAATGCATCTATGATTGTTTTCGCAAAAAAGGTATTATTTAAACTGTTGAGTCAAAAAACGTATTTAAAAACGTTGCACCGCGGTTTTTACTTTTTGTATTCGCTTGGAGTTTTAAAAAATGATGAGCGATTTAAATACCATTACATGGTGAAAGAAATGATTGAACCTACTGATACGGTAGTTGACATTGGCGCAAACTTAGGTTACTTTTCAAAAACTTTTTCACGACTGGTACCACAAGGGAAACTTGTTTCTATCGAACCCGTAAAACCATTTTTTGATACACTTACCTACTTTATCGGTTCTAAACCAAACGTAACGATTCACAATTGTGCTTTGGGAAATGAAGAAGGAACAATTACAATGGTCATGCCTGAATCGAATGGAATGATTCGAACAGGTTTACCACACATCGCATCATCCGAAGAAGAAAAGAAAGAACATAAAACACATGATGTTGCTTTATTGAAGGGAAGTAAATTATTGGGAGCCTTGGATAAAATCGATTATATCAAATGTGATATTGAAGGCTATGAGGTTGTGGTCTTTAATGAAATTAAACCTGTAATTGAAAAACAACTGCCTATTGTTCAAATTGAAATTGGTCCTGAAAACGAACAAGAAATGGTTACTTATTTCACGGAATTAGGTTACATCCAATATGGCATTGCCAAATTTAAAGTAGTTAAGGAAAATGCTGGAACTCAAATTGAACAAGGAGATTTCTTATTCGTTCACAGTTCTAAATCAGAATCTTTCGAAGCTAAAATGAGTTCAAAAGGAAAGTTCTAATCCTTTTTTGCCGTCATTGATAAATTCTCAATTCCCTTAATGTGTACATCTCTTTGTGGGAAAGGTATAACCATGTTGTTATCATTCAATTTCTTGTAAACTGCTCTTCTTAAATCTGATTTGATATTATTAATTGTGAACATTTCAGAAGACCAAAAGATTAATTCGAAATCCAAGGATGATTCACCAAAGTTTGTGAAACGCACAAAACTTTGAGGTTTCTTCATAACATGCTTGCTACTATCCAACACTTCTTGCAATAGTACAATTGCCTTTTCTACGTCAGATCCGTAGGCCAATCCAACATTTATTTCAAACCGAATATGATCCACATCATGTGACCAATTGACAACTTTATCACTGATAAAACGAGAGTTTGGTATGATGATTTTAACATCTTCTCGCGTAATTAATTCAGAAGAACGTAAATTAATCTCTACAACTCGACCAATTACGCCATCCGCTTCAATAATATCTCCCACTTTCATGGTTCCTTCAAAAAGTAAAAATAATCCAGAAACAAGATCTTTGAATATTGTTTGAAGTCCAAGTCCCAAACCGATTAATAAGGCTGAAGAACCAATTAATAAGGCCGTTATTTGAAATCCAAGTGCTTGAAGAATAAAAATTACACTAATAATCCAAATAAAATATTTGGCAATTAAGTAGATGGACATTATCCGTTTGTCATCAATTCTATCCTTAAAAAGTCGCGGCCGAAGAATCACTCTTTTTAGAAAAGTTAATAGTAATAATGTTCCCAAAAGTATAGCACATGCAATCAATAAATTTCCAACTAAAAGTTCAAACTTACCAAACTTAAAAATCTCAAACTGCAAAAATTCTTTCCAACTCATACTTCAAATATCACTATTATTCATCAATCCCCAATGGTGAAACTTAAAAAATTAGTATATTCGCTACCTTAATAAAAACAAGCATGGCAACAACAGCAGATATAAAAAACGGATTGTGTATTAATCACAACGGGAAACTTTCTCAAATTATTGAATTTCAACACGTAAAACCAGGGAAAGGACCTGCGTTTGTACGTACAAAAATGCGTCAAATTGAATCAGGAAAAGTATTGGACTTTACATTTTCAGCAGGACACAAAATTGAAGTTGTTCGAATTGAAAACAGGGAATATCAGTACCTATATCAAGAAGGTGATTCATTCGTCTTCATGAACAATGAAACATTTGAGCAAGTAAATATTCCTGCTGCAATGGTAGAAAAACCATTATTTTTGCAGGAAGGTATGATTTGCAACATTTTATTTCACGCTGAAGAAGAAATGCCATTAGTTCTTGAATTACCTATGCATATTATTTCTGAAATCACTTACACTGAACCTGGTGTTAAGGGAGACACAGCAACAAACTCAATGAAGCCAGCAACAATTGCAACTGGAGCTGAAATCCGTGTTCCATTATTTATTGATAACGGTGAGATAATTAAAATTGATACTCGAACTGGAGTTTACGTTGAACGCGTAAAATAATTCAATCAAAATAATAGTTAAAAAGGAAGCAAACGCTTCCTTTTTTTTGTGCAATACTTTATCTTTAGCGTATGAGTGAAGAATTTCAAAATCCAATTGACCCTGATAAAATTACGGAGACACCTAGTTCTCTGGAATATCCTCATCATGCTGGTAGTGCTATAGTAAAACCTGAAGATAAGGGTAAAATAAAAGGACGCGCTTTGGCTGCGATGGAATTCCAAACGGATATGCAGTTGGATCAAATCTACCAACAAATGCAATTACTAGCAGAGCAAGCTAAAAAATTGAACTTGCGTAAAGACATTTCAGAAATGATTTATCAAGTTGAGATGCGTTTCGAACCTATAATTAATCATATCTATCACTTATACAAAAAAGAAGATAGTACTTATCTTCTCTCGCTTATTGGTCCAGACCAGTGGGGAAGATCAAAAAAATCATTTGACTATTTAGCAACTGTTCGTTTATTAGCAGATCATACTTGGGATGTGCTGGAAGGTGGATTGGATTGATTCCTCCCAGTTATCACAGCCTATAGCCGTTCGTAATTCTTACTTTAAAACTTGAAATGGAATCAGTACATTTAACCAATCAAAAACTGAACAGCTTTGAGCAACACTATTCTAGAAATTAAAGGATTATCCAAAAAGTACCGAAAGGTAAAGGCTTTGGATCAACTCAACTTAACGGTTGAACAGGGAATGATTTTCGGTATTCTCGGACCAAACGGAAGTGGTAAAACAACGACTTTAGGAATTTTACTTGGCGTAATTAATGCTTCTGGAGGAAATTTTTCGTGGTTTGGAAATGGCGAAAAAGATGAAAATCGCAAACGAATTGGAGCGCTTTTAGAAACACCTAATTTCTATCCTTACCTGAGTGCTGAGAAGAATCTTAGAATTGTAGCACGAATTAAAAAACTTGCCAACGTTGAAGAACGTATTGAGAAGGTGTTGAAATCAGTTAATTTATTTGAACGTAAGACTTCTAAATTCAAGACATTTTCTCTAGGAATGAAACAGCGTCTTGCGATTGCCTCTGCCCTTTTGAATGACCCAGAAGTTTTAGTGTTGGATGAACCAACAAATGGATTGGATCCACAAGGTATTGCAGAAATTCGTGGATTGATTTTGGAAATCGCAAAAGAAGGAAAGACAATTATTATTGCTTCTCACCAATTGGATGAGATTGAGAAAGTATGTACCGATGTCGTTATTTTGAAATTCGGTGTTGCTATTCGTCAAAGCGGAATTGAAGACATCATTGGAGGAGCAAGACAGATTGTCGTCGGAGCGCGTAACTTATCGGAAATTGAAGCATTATTGCCTTCAATTGAAGGTGTTTCACTTCACAAATCAAACGAAAGACAAATCGTATTAGATGTCAGTGGAGACATTAGTACAGAGCAAATTAATAAATTATTCTTCGACAAGGGAATCGTCTTATCAGAATTGAGGGAAATCAAAAAGAGCCTGGAAGATCAATTCTTAGAAATCACTAAATAATGATACACTTACTAAAAATAGAATACTCGAAAGTCCGTAATTATGGAACTTTTTGGACAATGCTCTTGATTTATATTGGATTGGTGCCATTGGCCTTTTTTGGAATTAGTGCGTTCAATATTCCATTTTTTCCGGAGAAATCCGAATTGTTTGGTTTTCCAACTGTATGGAATTATATCACTTGGACTGCAAGTTGGTTAAATTTACTTTTGGGTGTATTAGTCGTTACAATTACATGTAATGAAATCACTTATCGTACACAGCGCCAAAACATCATCGATGGATTAAGTCGTAAACAAATGATTTTGTCTAAGTTTTACTTTTTTACAGCTTTGGCTGCATTTGTAACACTCTACACCTTCTTAATCGGGTTTGTTTTTGGAATGATCTATTCTGAATCAAATGATTTCTATTCAGGACTGCACTATGTTGGCGTCTACTTTGTTCAAACCTTGGGTTACTTCTCGTTTGCATTCTTGTTTGCAGTATTGGTTAAACGCTCTGCATTGTCCATCATATTTTACATCCTAATTTTCATGTTCAAGTTTATTTTTGTGCTTGTGTTGGGTGAAACAATTTCGCAATACATGCCTATTAATGTCATTGCAGATTTAACTCCTTTCCCGTTTTTCAAAGCAATTTTTGAAATGGCGGCTGAACAAGATCCGAATTTCGTTGCTCCCGTGATTATTTCGCAAACAGTTCGTTCTTTAGTGGCTTTGGGATGGATAACCAGTTTTATTACGCTTGGTTATTTCGTGGTAAAGAGAAGAGATTTGTAACCGATAATTGAATGTTCTAACGAACAAATACCCAATCGTCTTCTGTTGATTGATTGACGTCAAAACTATATCCATCTGTATCAAATAACTTAATTTGCTCAGGATCACTAATGTTATTTTGAACGATGTAGCGAGCCATTGAACCGCGGGCGCGCTTTGCAAATACCATAATGACTTTATAATCGCCGTTTTTAAACTCCTTGAATGTAGGAGTAATAACTCGACCTTTTAAGGTTTTTTTATCAACTGCTTTAAAATATTCTGTTGATGCCAAATTGATCGTAATACCAGAAGTATTCTCTGCATTTAACTGTTCAGCAATCTTCTTGCCCCAAAATTGATACAAGTTCTTTTTAGAAGGAGTTACAGCCCATTTAGTTCCCATTTCAAGTCGATAAGGATAAATAACGTCTAAAGGCTTTAAAACACCATAAACGCCAGAAAGAATTCGAATTTTATCCTGTGCAACTTCTAATTCTTTTGCGGTCATCGAAGGAGCATCCAATCCACGATAAACTTCGCCGTTAAAAGCTGCAGCTACCGGAGCATTGAATTCATTCTTGTTTGTTTCAGTGGTCCATTCCTGGTAACGCTGATAGTTCAATTCTCCCAGCTCCTTGGACAGATGCATCATTGTTGCGATTTTCTTTGGAGAAAATTTCTTCAACTTACCAATCAGTGTCTCTGCTTCATCCATAAAATCTGGACGCGTCAATTGTGTCGTTTCAAGTGATTTTGAAATGTCTATTGCCTTTGCAGGAGAGAGAAGTACTTTCATTTTTAATGCTTTTTACAAATATACGAACGTCGTTTGATTTCAGATGAATGTGATTAGAAATAGAATGAACCAAAGAGAACAATCAATAGTATCGCAGCGACATTCAATAAAAACCCATACTTGGCCATTTCGCTTATTTTCACTTCTCCAGAAGAGAATACAATGGCATTAGGGGGTGTTCCAACAGGCAACATAAATGCACAACTCGCGGCTAAAGTTACTGGAACACACAATTGAATTATGGAGTAATCAGATTGCAATGCAAACTCACCAATAATAGGAATAAACACAGCTACTAAAGCAGTATTCGACATTAACTCAGTACCAAACGTAGCAATTCCTACAATGACCAATAAAATCAATACAATTCCAGCTGTTTTAAAACTTAAGAACATTGTCGATACTTCCGTAATCACTCCATTCGACTCAAACATTTTTGCCAATGCCAGACCTCCTCCAAAGAGAATTAAAATTCCCCAAGGAAGATTACGTGTATCCTTCCATTCTAAAAGCATTTTCGATTTATCAGAAGGCGTAATAAACAACAACATTGCCCCTAATAAGGCAGGCCCAAAGTCTTCAAAATCGATATTCAAATAATAAACAATGACGCTTTTAAAGGACCACATTGAAACAACCAGTAAAAAAATAAATAGCACCTTTAACTGACTTACAGTCCACTTTTTCTTTTCAATAGCGACATCAATTTTTTCCTTTCTCTCTGAACCCAGCAAAAGGTAGAAAAATCCAAACAATACAAACTGTAAAGCAAAACTTAAAGGAATTCCAACCTTCATCCACTGAGCAAACGTAATGTGAATATCATAATTCTGAGCCAAAATGGACTGCATGGAACCATTTGGAGGAGAACCAACTATTGTTGCCATCCCACCTACACTGGCCGAATAAGCAATAGATAACAATAAAAACAGAGTGAATTTTGATTTTCCTTTTTTCTTCGGCATGGAACTCGTAATTGCTAATGCCATTGGAAGCATCATCAGAGCAGTTGCTGTATTTGATATCCACATACTTAAAAATGAAGTACTTAAAATAAAACCCAACAGTAATCGTGCCTTTGAATTTCCAACCAGCGTAATGATTCGTTTCGCAATCTGCTTGTGAACATCATGTTTTTCCAATGCAAGCGCGAGCACAAAGCCACCTAAAAATAAATAAATAGTTGTATTCCCGTAACTACTAGCTAATCCCGCTTTGTCGATCACCCCAAGTGGGATTCCAAAAATAAACGGAAGTAACGCAGTAACGTATATTGGTAACGCCTCAAACAACCAGAAAAAAACCATTAACCCACCAAGGGCAATTGAATTCCAGAATAGAGCATCTTCTTTTGGTGCAAGAATAATCATGGCAAAAAAAGCCATAAAACCTGCAATTAATGTCGTTTGTTTCCAGAATAGTTTTTCCATAGGTCAAAAAAAAGCGCCTTCAACAGAAGACGCTCTAAAATACTTATTTTTCTAATTACAGTGCATTCAATTTTTCAACAAATTCTATTGCCTTTGCTTCAATCGAAGCTGTAACTGTTTTAAAGTCAGCCTTATTTTTAGCTGAATGAATTTTCGTTAGAATATCATCCTGAAAATCAGCAGCTTCATCAATTAATTTATTCGTCGCTTCAGTTTTACCTTCGTCATACATTTGAAGTGAGAAACACTCTTCAACAACATCGATGATCATGTCGTTCACATTTCTTTTCAATATTCTTTTACTAGCCATAATTGAATTTCTTATTTAATTGTAAAATTAATCAAACTTTATTAAAAAATTGCTCTAATTTCGACTTTTATAAACGAACAAAGACAATTGAAGCGTTCAAAAACCAAGTATCAGGTCGGTTAATAGTAAATTAAGTAAAATGAAAATTGCCATTCTCTCGAGAGATTCAAAATTATATTCAACAAGTAGAATTGTTGAAGCAGGACAACAACGTGGTCATGAAATGGTCGTAGTGGATCATTCCAAATGCGATATTATTATAGAACGTAGAAAGCCGCAGGTTTTTTATAAAGGAGAGGAACTAAACGACTTTGACGCTATTATTCCTAGAATTGGTGCATCCATTACATTTTACGGGACTGCAGTTGTGCGTCAATTTGAAATGATGAAGGTTTTTTCTACAACAGAATCACAAGCATTAGTTCGCTCAAGAGACAAACTGAGAACATTACAAATTTTATCGCGTGCTGGATTAGGATTACCTAAAACAGGATTCACGAATTATTCAAAAGATGTGGATCAATTGATCCACCAAGTTGGCGGTGCACCATGTGTGATTAAATTATTGGAAGGTACGCAAGGAGTCGGTGTAGTATTAGCAGAAACTCAAAAGGCAGCAGAATCTGTTTTAGAAGCATTTAATGGTCTTCAAGCCCGTGTAATTGTTCAAGAATTTATAAAAGAAGCAGGTGGAGCTGATATTCGCGCTTTTGTTGTAGACGGTGTTGTTGTTGGAGCAATGAAGCGTCAAGCAAAAGAGGGAGAATTTAGATCAAACTTGCACCGTGGAGGTTCCGCAACCATTATTGAATTATCGGAGGAGGAGGAAGAAACGGCCATTAAAGCTGCGAAAATATTAGGCCTTGGAGTTGCTGGAGTGGATCTATTACAATCTAATTCAGGACCAATGATTATGGAAGTAAACTCATCTCCTGGACTAGAGGGAATTGAATTTGCAACCAAGAAGGATATTGCTGGAGAAATTATAAAATATATTGAACGAAATGCTGAGTAATCCGCCTGTAATTTGCGATACCCCCATCAAAATTGGCAGAACAACAATTAATGTTGAAATAGCTAAATTACACACACGGACTAAAATAGAAATTCCAATTATCGTTGAGCGTGCGAAGAAACCGGGACCGGTCTTATTAATTACCGCAGGTATTCACGGAGATGAAGTCAATGGAGTTGAAATCGTTCGCCAATTAATTACTAAAAAATACAATAAACCAACCTCTGGTACTATAATTTGCATACCTGTAGTTAATGTATTTGGATTCATCAATCAAACACGTGTATTTCCTGACGGAAGAGATTTGAACCGCTGTTTTCCTGGCTCCAAAAAAGGATCATTAGCGAACCGATTTGCTCATTTTTTAATGACAGAAATTGTACCACATATCGATTATTGCATCGATTACCATACAGGCGCTGCAGGTCGTTTTAATTACTCACAAGTCCGCTACAATGGTGATAATACCGAATGTGAAGAATTGGCAACCATTTTTGGTGCTAAATTTCAAATTCGATCATCATTAAGAAGCAATTCATTTCGGCAAGCTGCATCTGATGTGGGCAAGACCGTTTTAATGTTTGAGGGAGGAAAAGCACTCAACTTAGATAAAATGGTTACAAAATCTGGAATTGATGGAGCTCTTCGTGTTATGAATGCTTTAAAACTTCGCGATTTTTCGGCAGAGATAGAGAAAATGAAAGTTCCTGAAGCACCAATAGTAATTACACAATCAGCATGGATTCGCGCTAAATATTCTGGATTGTATCGCACGTACAAAAGCAATGGAGACAAAGTCAAGAAAGGCGATAAGTTAGGCACCATCAGTGATCCTTATGGCGATTTTGAGCGTACGGTGAAAGCACCGAATGATGGATACATTATTTGCAGTAATCACTCTCCTATTGTTAACCAAGGTGATGCGTTAATGCATATTAGCAAAACATACGTAGATCAAACTTCTGAATCATAACGAAGCATGCTTCGGTAATTGAACGCGATGTATTTTATAAAATCCATTTTCGACTTTTAAATAATATAGGTACTCATTATGAATCCGATAATCTTTAGCAAATCCTATATCTCTGGTACTTTTTAAAAAAGTAGTTTCACCTGTAACATCATTCAGATAATAGATTAAATAATTACCCCCACTGCGTGCGTACAAATAAATATTATCATTTGAGATATCTTGCCAAATTTCTTTAATTTCTCCTTCAACTTTAAATGGTCTTTGGCTCATCAGCAGACCTTCGACACTATAAATAGATAAAGTATCAATTTCGAAATCTACAACGGCAACATTATTACCCACTCGAAATGAACGAACATCAATCGGATAGGTGAACAACTTGTATTGAGCCAAAACCTCTGTCCATCCTCTTGGGTTTCCTCTAGCATCCTTCGTATCATTTTTTATAAAATCCAAATTTACATCTGGATTTTCACCTGAATAAATTTGACGAATAAATCTACGTAATTCCAAAATATGGGCTTGCATCGAATCGCCATAAACATCCGATCTGACAGCAAATTCTAGCTTTAGTTGCTTCCTCGGCTGCAACTCTAGCACTGACTTCATCTATCTGATAATAAAACACAACTGGATCTGTCACTTTATCATACAATGCCAAACTATAGGCTTGATTACCGTAGGTAAGCGATTTCATAACATATCTTTCTCCAAACTTTGCAACACACGGTTCCAATATAATATTGAACAAATCTTTTGAAATTTCGTCAATGATTATAAGTTCTTCTTGCGTAAATGCAATTTGATACACCATTTCAGCACATACCACGTGCATGTTACCGAGGCAATCCATATACAAATTTCTCGGGTTTTCCTTTAAAAATTCATGACGAATCCCTTCCTTACCTAGACTATCAACACCGATATAATACGTGTTTTTAAATCTTTTCAATGTCAAAATATATTCACCAAACGGAAAATAGTCGATGATGTTTACTGCATCAATCGATAAGGCGTTCTCTGGCCGAGCTTGTTCAGCATTTACTTCTTCCAAATCTTGGTAAAAATAGTCCATGAAAATTTCCACCTCCTTTTGGTCTGAACCTGAAATTTTAATCCAACGATCGGCGTATCCTTTTTTGATAAATCCAATTACATCTTTTGATTTGTTGATTACAGCTACTCCAAACTCATTGGTTTCATCTATCCTATTTTTATCTTTATCAACGATTAATACCTTTTCAAGTGGAATATTATTTGGATCAACAACCCTGATTGATATTTTTTGTGAGAAGCTGAAAGCACTCATTAAAAACAACATAGCGGATAGTAGAAGTATTTTCATTGTCAATTTTTTAAAATTAAAAAAGGGCTAATCATTAACTGACCAGCCCTTTAAAATACAAATTATTTTTATTATTCAGCAGTTGTTTCCGCCTCAGGTTTTGGTAAAAGAACTTTACGAGAAAGTTTGAATTTTTTCGTTTTAGGATCTCTTCCAATTACTTTAAACTTCACGATATCTCCTTCTTTACATACGTCTTCCATTTTTGTTAAACGTTCGTGTGAGAATTCAGAAATGTGAATTAAACCATCTGTTCCAGGTAAAATCTCAACAAATACTCCATAAGCTTGAAGTGATTTAATTTTCCCTTCGTACTCAGCACCTTCTTCCACTACTGGAGGGAAAGCTATTTGTTTAATCATTCTAACTGCATTTGCCATATCATCTGCATTGTTCGACATGATTTGAACTTTACCTTCACCTGTTGGCAATTCTTCAATTGTAATGTTCGTATTCGTGTCTTTTTGCATTTGTTGGATAATCTTTCCTCCAGGTCCGATAATCGCTCCAATCATATCATTTGGCACTACAAATGCTTCAATACGTGGAGTTTGTGGTTTGAAATCAGGATTTGGCTTAGCGATTACCTCAATGATCTTGTTCAAGATGTGTAAACGACCTTCTTTTGCTTGGTTCAATGCTTGAATCAAAACTTCATAAGGTAGACCATCTACTTTAATATCCATTTGACAAGCAGTAATTCCTGCTGCAGTTCCTGTTACTTTAAAGTCCATATCTCCTAAGTGATCTTCATCTCCTAAAATATCAGACAATACAGCAAATTTACCACCGTCAGCAACTAATCCCATTGCGATACCAGATACAGGTGCTTTAATTTGAACACCTCCGTCCATCAATGCTAATGTTCCAGCACAAACTGTCGCCATAGAAGAAGAACCATTCGATTCTAAAATCTCTGACACCAAACGAATTGTATATGCGTTATCTGCAGGTAAAACTGGTTTCAACGCTCTTAAAGCCAAGTTACCATGTCCAACCTCTCTTCTTGAAGTCCCACGAATAGGTCTTGCTTCACCAGTAGAAAATGGTGGGAAGTTATAGTGCAACATGAATTTCTCTGTACCGTGAAAAGTAACATCATCGATCATTTGCTCATCCATTTTACCACCTAAAGTTAAAGTAGTCAATGATTGCGTTTCACCACGTGTAAACACAGCAGAACCGTGAACGCGAGGTAAGTAATCAACTTCTGCCCAAATTGGACGGATTTCGTTGAATTTACGACCATCTAAACGAATTTGCTCATTCAACATTACATCACGAACTGCTTTTTTCATTGCTTCTTTGAAGTAAACTGAAAGGTATTTACCAGCAACTTCTAATTCTTCTTCAGAAAAAGATGCTACTAATTCTTCTTTAACAGCTCCAAATAACTCAGAACGCTTTTCTTTCGATGCAGTTCCCAAACGAGCTACTTCTCTACATTTGTCATAGGCAAATGCCATTACTTTTTCACGAACTTCATCGTTGTGATCCTCGTGGCTATATTCTCTTTTTGGAGATGATGCTGGAATTTGAGCAGCTAAATCCAATTGGAATTGACATTGTTCTTTAATTGAATCGTGAGCGATTTTAATAATTTCTACTAAATCGTCTTCAGCAATTTCTTGCATTTCACCTTCTACCATTACGATATTGTCTATCGTCCCTGCAATGATACAATCAATATCTGATACCGCCATTTCTTCTAAAGTAGGGTTGATGATGTATTTACCGTCAATTCTACCTACACGCACTTCTGACATTGGTCCATTGAATGGAATGTCTGAAACTGCGATTGCACAAGAAGCAGCAAATCCAACTAACGCGTCTGGTGAGTTAACACCATCATACGAAATCAATTGCATCATTAACTGAACTTCAGCATGATAATCATCTGGAAATAAAGGACGTAACGCTCTATCAACGATACGCATCACTAAAATTTCTCTTTCTGATGGACGAGACTCTCTTCTAAAGAAAGATCCTGGGATTCTTCCATCCGCAGCAAATTTCTCTTTGTAATCTACAGTAAGTGGAAGGAAATCCACTCCATCTTTTGCTTCTTTAGCAGCTACTACAGTTGCTAAAATCATTGTGTCGCCCATTCGTAACACTACCGCACCATCAGCTTGTTTAGCCAACTTTCCAGTCTCAATTGAGATCTCTTTTCCGCCAGTAATGATGGACTTTTTTGTTCCTATATTCATATTTATTTATTTACATATTTAAAGATACTAAGACTTTAGGACAATAAGACCTTAAGACTTAAATCTTGTTTCAATTAAACATTTTCATTTATCTTCCTAATAAAAGCACCTATCCTATTTTGAAGAGAAGATAATTTAATTAATATTTCTTCCGACTCAACTTTATAGATATCCTTCATTAAAATAAGTTGCGTTTCGAGTTCATAAGAAGACGAAATCGCAATTCTTAGAAAATGAATAAATTCTTTTTCTGATGTTCGTCCTGATCCTTCAGCAATATTAGAAGGTATAGAAACTGCACATCTATTAACTTGTGAGATTAAACCAAATCGCTCTTCGGTTGGTAAGTCATTTGTCAAAGAATAAACATCTTTAACAAGAATCATTGCTTCTTGCCAAATCTTCAATTCTCTGAAATTATGACTCTTTCTCAAATTTTCATTCTTTTCAATCTATCTAGTCTTAAAGTCCTAATATCTTAAGGTCTTTAAGTCTAAACCCTTATTACAAAAAAAGGACAGCCGACTATTGTCGAATGCCCCCTCTTTTCAATACATATTCTCGCAAGATCTTAACGACGTAAGCCAAGTTCTTTAACGATTGCTCTATATCTTTCGATATCTTTCGATTTCAAGTAATCTAATAAGCTTCTACGCTTACCAACTAATAATTGCAGTGCTCTTTGAGTTCCGTAATCTTTACGATTCTTTTTCAAGTGCTCAGTTAAGTTAGAAATTCTAAATGTGAACAATGCGATTTGACCTTCTGCAGACCCAGTGTTAGCTTCGTTACCACCGTGTTTTTTGAAGATGTCTTTTTTAATTTCTGAATTGATATACATTCCAATATTATTTAAATAATTTTTATGTAGTCGCCACCAACTTTTTTGGCTTTAGACGGTGCAAAGATAGTCTTTTTTTCTAGAAACGTAAAATTATTTCAAGAAATCATTTTTTTTCAGACTCTCTACGATCTAAACAATTTCAACGATAAAGCTAATGTCTCCTTTAAATGTGGTCTTTCAACGATATAATCTAAAAATCCGTGCTCTAAGACAAACTCTGAAGTTTGGAATCCATCCGGTAAATCACGTCCAATTGTTTCTTTCACGACACGCGGTCCAGCAAAAGCAATTAATGCATCTGGCTCAGCGATATTGATATCTCCCAACATAGCAAACGACGCCGTTACCCCTCCTGTCGTTGGATCAGTCAAAAATGAAATGTAAGGTTGTCCTGCTTCTGATAATTGTCCCAACTTACCCGAAACTTTAGCCATTTGCATCAATGAAAAACCAGCTTCCATCATTCGTGCTCCGCCGGATTTTGAAATAATCATGAAAGGACATTTTGATTTTATCGCTTCGTCAATAGCGCGAGATATTTTCTCTCCCATTACCGAACCCATAGAACCACCTATAAAAGCAAAATCCATTGCTGCCACGACGAAATCATTTCCATCTAGCTTTCCTTTAGCTGTTCTAATAGCATCATAAAGTCCTGTTTTCTTTTGAGTTGCTTTAACACGTTCAACGTATTTTTTTGTATCCTCAAATTTCAAAGGATCTCCAGAAGTCAATTTAGTATCTAGTTCCTTGTATTTACCTTCATCAAAAATGATTTCAAAATACTCTTCAGAACCAATTTTCTCGTGGTGATTACAGCGATCACATACATATGCATTTTTACTTAAATCATCTGCTGAAAAAATTGTCTTACAATTCGAGCATTTTTGCCACAATCCCTCTGGAGTCTCTTTCTTCTCTTTAGTAGAAGTTGTAATTCCTTCTTTACTTCTTTTAAACCAACTCATCGCTATTTCTTTTTCTGCATGAGAATTCATGCATTAATTTCTATAAAGTGTTTACGTTATTCAAATCTGAAAATGAACGCTCCAATCTTTTGATAAAAGTTAATTCACCTTCGCGCAACCATTTACGCGGATCATAATATTTCTTATTTGGAACATCATCTCCTTCAGGATTCCCGATTTGCGTTTTTAAATATTCCATTTTTGAACTGATGTAATTTCTAGCTCCCTCAGTAAAAGCAAACTGCAAATCTGTATCAATGTTCATTTTTATTACACCGTAACCAATTGCTTCTCTTATTTCTTCTAACGTAGATCCTGAACCTCCATGAAAAACAAAATCAACTGGATTAGTACCCGTCTTGTATTTCTCTTGGATGTAATCTTGAGAATTCAATAAAATCTTTGGAGTCAATTGTACATTTCCTGGCTTGTATACACCATGAACGTTACCAAATGCAGCTGCTACCGTAAAACGAGGACTAATTTTACTCAATTCTTCATAGGCATAAGCTACTTCCTCTGGCTGCGTGTATAATTTAGAAGAATCAACATCTGAATTATCAACTCCATCTTCTTCTCCTCCAGTAATACCTAATTCAATTTCTAAAGTCATGCCCATTTTACTCATGCGCTCTAGGTACTTTTTACAAATTGCAATATTTTCTTCAATCGGTTCTTCCGACAAATCGATCATGTGTGAGCTGTATAAAGGTTTTCCTGTCTCTGCGAAAAACTTCTCACTTGCATCTAACAAACCATCAATCCACGGCAACAAATTCATTGCAGCGTGATCGGTATGCAAAATCACTGTTGCGCCATACATTTCTGCTAACGCATGAATGTGTTTTGCTCCAGAAACCGCACCAGCGATACTTGCTTGAAAATTATCATCAATCAAACCTTTACCTGCATAAAACTGCGCTCCACCATTCGAAAACTGAATAATTACTGGCGCATTCATCATAGATGCAGTTTCCATTACTGCGTTTACAGTACTTGTACTCGTTACATTTACCGCTGGCAAAGCAAAGCCTTTTTCTTTCGCATAAGCGAATATTTTTTGAACTTCGTCTCCTGTTGCAACACCCGGTTTAATTCCGTGATTCATGATTTAATTTTTTATAAAGCTCACAAAGGTAAAATTTTAAAATTCGACTACCGAATATATTTCTTCCTTTTTTTCAATTCTTTTAAGTTCATCCATAGGAAATTCTTCTATGATTTTTCTAACTTTGTAAGGAGAATAAATCGATGGCTTAACAACCTCCTGAGTCATACCGAACAACCCAATAATGCATTAATATGAGTTATCTCGAGGAATTGAATGATAGTCAACGTGTTGCCGTAGAAAATATCCATGGCGCAACGATGGTTATTGCCGGCGCAGGATCAGGAAAAACAAGGGTACTAACCTACCGAATTGCACACATGATTGACCAGGGAATCGACCCCTTTAATATCATGGCCTTAACCTTTACCAATAAAGCGGCAAAGGAAATGACAGAGCGTATATCACAAATCATTGGAGGTGGCGAAGCTAAAAACGTTACAATGGGAACATTTCACAGTGTCTTCTCTCGTATTTTACGTTATAATGCAGACCGTTTGGGTTATCCAACAAATTTTACAATTTACGATACACAGGATTCTAAAAGTTTATTAAAAGATATTATTAAAGGGTTTAGCCTGGATGACAAAGCATACAAGCCAAGTAATGTGTTTGGGCGAATTTCATCTGCAAAAAACAATCTCATCTCACCCGCATCTTACGCTTCAAACCCTGAAATACAGCAAGAAGATAAAATGTCAAAACGCCCAGAATTAGGACGTATTTACCAAGCTTATGCTACTCGTTGTTTCAACGCTGGAGCAATGGATTTTGATGATTTATTATACCAAACAAACATACTTTTGCGTGACTTCCCAGATGTGCTAAGCTATTACCAGCAAAAGTTTAAATACGTTTTGGTTGATGAGTACCAGGACACCAATTATGCCCAATATTTAATTGTAAAAAAAATTGCGGCTGTTTATGAAAACATTTGTGTTGTTGGTGATGACGCTCAAAGTATATACTCGTTCCGTGGCGCAAACATTCAAAACATTTTAAACTTCAAAAAAGATTATCCGGATTTCAAGTTATTCAAATTAGAGCAAAATTATAGAAGTACCAAGAATATTGTAGAAGCCGCAAATGGTGTAATTGCAAAGAACAAAGATCAAATTAAAAAAACAGTTTGGACAGAGAATATTGAAGGTGAAAAAATAAACGTTATTCGCACTTTAACAGACAACGAAGAAGGAAAAACGATTATTAATAAAATTTTTGATAAAAGTCGCGGCGAAGGACGTCCTTATAGTGATTTTGCCATTCTTTATCGAACCAATCGTCAATCACGTTCTTTTGAGGAATCGCTGCGTAAACTAAATGTTCCCTATAAAATTTATGGCGGACTGTCGTTCTATCAACGAAAGGAAATAAAAGATTTACTAGCTTATTTTAGATTGGCTGCTAACCACAATGATGAGGAAGCATTAAAACGTGTTATCAATTATCCAAAACGTGGAATTGGTAAAACCACCATTGAAAATATCATTATTGCCGCTAATCAGTACAACGTAAGTCCTTGGGACATTATTGCTGATTTTGGTCGATTCCCAGTAGCAATAAATAGCGGAGCTAAAAACAAAATTTCGGAGTTTGTTACGATGATTAAAAGCTTCACTGCTCAAATCGAAACAATGGACGCTTACACCTTGGGACAAGAGATTGCTAAATCTTCTGGAATTTTAAAAGAATTGCATACCGACAAGGATAAAGGTCCAGAGGAAGTCGAGCGCTACCAAAATATTGAAGAATTACTTTCTGGGATTAAGTCATTTGTCGAAAATCAGGGAGAATCAGAATCCAAAGCGCTCTCCGAATTTATGTTGGATGTGGCATTATTAACGGATGCGGATGAAGACAAAGGCGATGACAAAAATCACGTAACCTTAATGACTATTCATTCCAGTAAAGGGTTGGAATTTCCGCACGTTTATTTGGTTGGATTAGAAGAAAATCTTTTTCCCTCTCAAATGGCATTGAATACACGTTCTGAATTGGAAGAAGAACGACGTTTATTCTATGTTGCGGTAACTCGTGCAAAAACTACATGTACGCTTTCTTATGCTACTTCTCGATTCCAATGGGGAAATCTAATTTCATCGGAAGCTAGTCGTTTTATCTCTGAAATTGACGAGAAATTCCTGAATCATGAAAGTCCAGCACGTGGACAAGGTAGATCATTATCAACTCGCGGAGTAGATTTTGAACGACCATTTTCGGGTGGATTGAACAAACCTTTTACATCGAGCTCATTAAAACCAATCAACTCTATCAAGTCAAACAGTTCTTCAAGTACAGGCTCGACAGATGTTCATTTAAAGGTTGGCTACAACGTTGAACACGATCGTTTCGGCAAAGGTAAAATCACTCATTTAGTCGGGTTGGGGGCTGATAAAAAAGCTACGATTTTCTTCCCTAGACATGGTTCAAAAACAGTTTTATTGCGCTTCGCAAACCTGAAGGTTGTTGATTCAGAATAGACCCAACTTTTAAAACGGATACCCGATACCAAAATGTAAGTGTGGAACGAAAGGTCGAGGCATTAAGCTTTTATATGCTGGATCTCCAAACTTAGCAATTCCTTCATCAAAATAAGGCTGTCGAGACTGCCAAATCCATTTTGCACCTTCTGGTAATGCCGGATTCATCATTGGAATACCCAAATCAACACGAACTATAAAGAAGTCCAAATCTACTCGAATTCCGAGTCCTGCAGATACTGCTATTTCTCTATACCAGTTACCTGATATTTGACCACCAGGTCGGTTATCATCATCATAAATTGTCCAAATATTACCTGCATCGACGAAAAGAGCACTTTTAATTAGCGAACTGATTGGAAAACGAAATTCAGCAGATGCACTCAGTCCTAAGTCACCAATTTGAGTTGCGGTTCTTGTTAAATCTAAATAATATTTATACGAACCTGGCCCCAATGCCCTTGCTCTCCAACCTCTAATATCATTAGCTCCCCCTGCAAAAAAGCTGTAATCATAAGGCATCGAGGTAGCAGTGTTTCCATATGGAATACCCGCTCCAATGTCAATTTTGAAGTTGAAGCTCTTTTCTTTTCGCAATGGCTTTGAAACGATTAATTCATTCTCCATTCGCGCAAATTGCGCATAACCAATTCCAAAAATGGCCTTTTGTCCATTATCTGTAGTGTCTTGATACTTTTTGAAAAGGGCAAAAATATTACCTGCTGGATCAAATGACGATTTAAAATAAACTTGAGCGTTCCCTTTCCTATTCTCTTTCTCTCTAATGTTGTATTCGAATGTAAACTTCCAATCTTGCCATATAAACTGATTACTATAGGAGTTCAACAAAAATAAATCATTTAAGCTGTTGAGTTTTGAATCAAATTCAGGACTTTTTGTGATATTGACAAACTTTATCACAGAAGCACCTGGAATACCACTTTGGAAAATCATTGTTTTACTTGCGAAGAATCTCCATATATAACTTAACTGCAGTGTTCCACGTGTAAAATCATCCCTTCTTTGAAAATTATAATTCGAAGAAATAACTGTTTTTGGCCTTAATTTCTTAGAGAAATTTGACATCTGAAAAGGGAAAATTCCCGGTATTTCGAGCGAGGCACTGGGACCAACTTCAAAGGTATTAAAGCTTCTTCCTGCAGTTTCAATTTTATCACCATCAATCGTTTGATCAAAAATAGGTGGTTGTGATTCAAAACCACCGGAAAAAGAAAGGGTTAATTTCTCAGCTCCCCGGAATAGATTTTTATTCGTGTAATTAATGGTAGCTGCAACTCCAAGAAATCCATTGGAATTAGTTGCTTTTGGCTCAAAACTAAAACTCTGCTTTTTACTAGGAACAACATAGTAATGAGCATCTACACAGGATGAACTCGACTCCTTCAAGTCAGTTTTTACAATTTCAAACAAGTTCAATTGCAGTAAACTCAAATATGTTTTTTCTAAATGCTTTTCAGAATAACGGCTATCAATTTCTAAATAGTTTTGCATTTCCAAAACTTTAGGCTTCACAGCCATTCGCCCATTATACGTGAAGGTTGCCATTCTTGAAATATCTATTAGCCCCGTACTTTTATCTCTGTAACGTGTGTAATAAATCGTATCTAAAGTTCTGAAAAACTGGCCTTCGAAAGGCTGTAAGTTTAACTCTTCAATTCGCTTTGTGAACGAACCAGCAACACGAACCGTATCCGCTAAATGAAAATATACGTTATGAATATAAGCTTCTTCATGAGGCACCTGGGTAACTGAATCTTTCTTGTCCTTCGATAAAATCAAACGATTCCCAAATTGCACGCCTATACCTACCTTCATCGTAGTCTGATTTGTATCAGCGACAAATGAAATATGACTGGTACTAAACCCATATAACCCTTCGTTCCTCATATATTTTGCAACTCGATAACGGTGATTGTCCAAAATATCACTGTCAAACGGTTTATTCAGGATAGAATTATCTTCATTTTCCTCCAAAAAACACTGGTAATTTCCATCGACTAAATCATTATCGACAATAACGTAAACACTGTCAATAATATATTGCAAACCAGTTTCTATAGAATACGTAACAATACACTTCTTATTATCATGATAATCAACAGTACCTGTTACATTGCCGTAATAAAACCCTTTCTTTCTAAGGAAAGCATCCAGCTGTTCAATTGACTTATTAAATAATATACTATCGAAAACCACTGGAGGCTTACCAATTTTATATTTGTACCATTCCCTTAGAAATCGACGAGGATTTAATGTATCCTTTAACGGAATTAATTTTTCCGTATAATGCGACTTTCCTTTTCGAACAGCTTTGTCTACCCTTGCTCTATTAATTCTATCTTGCTTTTCTAATCGCTCCTTATTTTTGATGGAAATTTTCTCGTTTTTCTTTAACCTTTTGTCGGCTACTTTTGTGGAATCGACTAAATTAAAAGCCATTAGCTTCCATTTTACTCCAAATCGTTTGTAGTTTGGCTGTTGACGAATAATTTCAGACAAATCATCCTTTGGTATTTTCTTGCCCGTTTGTTCAATCTTATTCTTTTTCAACAAATATCTTCCTTCAGGCACATATTTAGTTTGCCTACAGGCCACGAATAAGGTAGCGAGAATTAAAAGAATATATGTATGTTTGAACTTCAGCACGAAATACGTTAATTAGTAACAAAAATAACAAAAGCATTGGTCGAAACCCTGTCTAAAAATAAGATTAAGTGGATAAAATCGCTTCACCACAAAAAACACAGAGATTCTGAAGGTGTTTTTGTCGTAGAAGGAGATAAAATGGTTTCAGAATTAATCGAGTTCTGGAAGGATCAAATCGATTTTATTTGCACATCGGACCCTTCCTTTAAATTCGATGGTCATTTGATAGTTACCGATGAAAAAACAATAAAAGAAATTAGCAGTTTAACAACTCCAAATAAATTCTTGGCTGTAGTCAAAAAGCCTGTTGTAGCGGTAAAAAAAGAACACCTTATTTTGGCTCTTGATGGCATTCAAGATCCAGGGAACTTCGGGACAATCATTCGAACAGCAGACTGGTTTGGGGTTGATCTGATCGTCTGTTCAAAAGGAACGGTAGATATGCTAAACCCGAAAGTTGTTCAATCTAGCATGGGCTCCTTGTTTCGTATTCCAATAATTTATGAAGATCTTTCGTCTTACCTTTCCGAGTCTAAGCTACCAATTTATGGTGCTTTGCTAGAAGGAGATAATGTTTATGAGCAAACCCTTTCAGAAAAGGCGATACTTGTTATGGGAAATGAAGGAGCTGGAATCTCACGTGAAATTCAACGTTTCATTCAACACAAAATTCACATTCCACTTTTCGGAGGTGCAGAGTCTTTAAATGTGGCCATTGCGACTGGAATTTTACTTTCTGAATTAAAAAGAAATTAATTTCACATACTTTTATTGGATATTATTTAAAAACCATTAATTTGGTGTAATTATATAACGAATTAAAAAAAAAATATTATGAAAAAAGTATTAGGAGTAGCAGCATTTGCAGTATTAGGAGTAGTAGCATTATCATCTTGTAAAAAAGATTACCAATGTTCTTATACTTTAAATGGAGTTACAGTATCTCAAGATTACACAGATCTAGACAAATCTTCTGCTGATGCGCAAGAGACTCTTTGCACATTAGGTGGTGGAACTTGGTCTACTAAATAATTTATATTTAATCAAAAGATTAAATCATTATTTTAAAGGAAGCTTCGGCTTCCTTTTTTTTTGCAATTATTTTTAGATTTCAACAATTATTTGATCAACACATTTCATACCGTCAATTGCGGCAGAAATAATTCCACCTGCATATCCAGCTCCTTCTGCGCAAGGATATAGTCCTTTTACTTGTGGATGTTGAAGATTTTCTCCTCTAGGGATTTGAACCGGTGAAGAGGTTCTTGATTCTGGAGCATGTAATACAGCTTCGTTGGTAAGATATCCTTGTAATTTCTTTCCGAAGTCTTTAAACGCTTGCTTTAAACTTTCTGAAATTAGCGGTGGCAAGAGTTCATTTAAATCGACGCTTTTCAAACCTGGCTGATACGATGTTTGGGGGAAATCCTTGGATACTTTTCCATCCAAAAAATCAATTAATCTTTGTGCTGGTACCTTTTGATCCTTTCCTGCCACTTCCCAGCATTTTTGCTCCACTTCCTTCTGGAAATTTAGGCACGCTAAAGGCGATTCATCCTCAAAGTCATCTGGAGATATGCTCACAACTATTCCTGAATTGGCATATGGGTTATTTCGTTTAGACGGAGACCAACCGTTTGTGACTACTTCACCATCATTTGTCGCACACGGGGCAATTATTCCACCTGGACACATGCAAAATGAATACACACCTCTTTCCCTAACTTGTGTCACCAAACTATATGATGCAGGCGGTAAAAACTCATCATTTAATCGTCCTGAATATTGAATCTTGTCTATTAAACTTTGTGGATGTTCAATTCTGACGCCCAAAGCGAATGCCTTGGATTGAAGCTCCCAATTGTTTTTGGTAAAAATATCAATAACATCTCTCGCCGAATGCCCTGTAGCTAGAATGACACGGTCAAAATCTAACACTTCTGAGTCGTTTATAACAAGAGATTTTACATGTCCCTTATCCTCAATAATATCCGTGACTTTTGAATTAAAGTGCACCTCACCACCATATTCAATAATGGTTTCGCGCATTTTCACGATAATTTGTGGCAATTTATTGGTTCCGATATGAGGATGTGCATCGACTAATATATCTTCGGTTGCACCAAAGTGTACAAACCACTCCAAGGCCCTTTGAATATCACCTCTTTTTTTTGAACGTGTATATAACTTTCCGTCCGAATAAGTTCCTGCCCCACCTTCACCAAAGCAATAATTAGATTCAGAATTAATTAGTCCTTCCTTATTCAGTAATGCTAAATCCCTTCTGCGGCTTCTAACATCTTTCCCACGCTCAAATACAATTGGTTTTAGCCCAACTTCCAGTGCTCTTAAGGCTGCGAATAAACCTGCTGGTCCACTTCCGACAATTGCAATTTGTTTTTTATTATGGACTTTTTCAGGGTGAAATGAATCCAGAGAAGGTATATCTTCCCCATTATTAAAAACCTCAAATGAGCAGTTTACTTTAATATCCATTTTCCTTGCATCAATTGAACGTCTATTCCAACGAAATTGGAAATCATCACCTTCAAGTCTCAACTCCTTCTTGATGCGCGCTTTAAGATAAATAATATCTTTGGCTTGCTCCGGAGTACTTTGAAATTGAATTTTTTGAGACATTTATCCTTCAAAAATAATTGAAAACCACCATGAACGATTATACATTTTATCAATTGGATTTGCGATAAATGTATTTTCAGGTACAAAGGTATTTACAAAGCCATGTGAATATTTGACTTCCATCCCAAATTTAAAAAAAGGTGCAAATAGTTCTATTCCTACTCCAACCTGACCTTGATAATCATGCTGTCTTATCTTTAAGAATGGATCATTAAAATCCTGACTTGCATTCTCTTGAGATTGTAAATCTACAGAATACTGAGCACCAAATAGAGCATAAGCTGCAAAATTATTTACGCGCAAAGTTCTAAATTGAAACATTAAAGGTATGTCGATATTCGTGGAATTCACTCGTTCTACATTCACTCGATCTCCTGTCGCAGCTGGGTCCAAATCTTCAAAGCTATAAGTCATGACACGCTCCTGAAAAGACAAGGTCGGTATCATACGCAGTCGAACTACCGGAGTTCCCAATTTTAAAGTGGAAACAATACCGACTTGCCCACCAATCGATGATTTAGCAACTAAAGATTTCAACCCATAAGTTGAATAGGCATCTGGCTTAAGGACTACATTGAAATTAGCTGTATTTGCCCCCAACATAAATCCAAAATGCACCAGCTTCTCATCAAAACGACGGTAATTCTGAGGCTTTTCCTTTTGCGAAAAAGCAGGGAAAACAATCATTAAAGCAAATAATACAACAATCTTCATCGCTACTGAAAACGATTTCTTAGAATCAATATTGTTTAATATACCTATTTGCATTATTTAACCCCTGAATAAATCGTTGCAATTCCGCCAGATACTAATTGCGATTCTACATTTCGGTATCCTATTTTTTTCATGATTTCCATAAATTCTTCTCCTTCTGGAAACGCAGCAACCGACTCGGGTAAATAAGCATAAGCTCGTTTGTCCTTAGAAATCATCTTTCCGAAAAATGGAATAAGTCGTTTAGAATAAAAACCGAACAATTGTTTGATAGGAAATTTCTTTGGCTTCGAAAACTCTAAAATTATTGCTTTTCCTTCAGGGCGCAACACGCGTAACATGTCGGCTAATCCTTTCTCCAAATTTTCATAATTGCGAACTCCAAATCCAACAGTTAGTGCATCAAAGTAACCTGTTTGATAAGGTAGACTTTCAGAATCACCCAATTGCATTTTGATGATTTTATCGTACCCTTTCTTCTTCATTTTCACTATGCCTACATCTAGCATCCCTTGCGAAATATCAACACCTATGACTTCTTCAGGTTTTAGTTTCAACGCGGCTATTGCAAAATCTCCCGTTCCAGTAGCAATATCTAACATTTTTTTAGGCGCTACCTCTTTCAGTTTATTAATTGCCTTTCTTCTCCAAATACGGTCTATTCCAAGCGACAAGAAATGATTCAAGAAATCATATTTCTTTGAAATATTATTAAACATTTCCGCTACTTCTTCCTTTTTAGAAGTCTCCTCCTTGTAATAAGGTTTTACATTTTTTGATTCTACCATTCTCTATTATCCGACCATCGTATGGCCGTTTGGATATTTATAATTTTTACTAATAACTTTTTTACCTACGAGGTATGCCAGTGTAAGTGTTCCAACACGACCAATGAACATTGCAATAATCAATATTATTTTCCCTCCTACACTTAAATCTGCGGTAACGCCAGTGGAAAGACCAACCGTACTTGCCGCAGAAACATGTTCAAATACTAAATCCATAAAATCATATTTCCCTGACGCCAACAAATCAGCCTCCGTTATAGCCAAAGCAAAGGGACCAATAATATTTCCAACGATGAAGAACATGAAAATTGCATAGGCTTTTAATACAACATCATTTGAAATAGTTCTCTTATACAATTCGGTATGCGCCTTGCCACGAATTGTTGATACGACAGAGGCCCACATAATTGCAAAAGTTGAAGTTCGAATACCACCACCAGCAGATCCTGAAGACGCACCGATAAACATTAGGAACAAAAAAGTAATCATTACTGGCATTGAAAGCATAGCTGTGTCGACCACATTAAATCCTGCATTTCTAGTTGTCATAGACTGAAACAAAGCCATTGATACTGCGTCAAACGCACTTTTACCAGACAGTGATGTACTCCATTCAAAAATCAGGAATATAAAAGCTCCAAAAAATAATAATCCCAAGGTGAAATACAAAGAAATTTTCGTCCCAAATTCAATTGTTTTCCAGGGAGTTTTCATTCGTTCTCGTAATCTTTTTATTTCAAACAAATCGAACACGTAAATCATTCCAAATCCTCCAAAGAAAAAAAGAATCATGGTGATGGTATGCACAAAAGTGTTGTTTACCACATCAGGGTGCATGTATCCCCCGTGTAAAGTTGAAAGTCCTGCATTATTAAAACCTGATACTCCATGAAAAATGGATTGAAAAACTCGATTCCCGGTGTCCGCGAAAACACCATCACTGCCAAATCCGATGAATAATAAAATGATTCCAATAAATTCAATTGCCGTTGCCCAAATAACAATTTTTGCTAGCATATTTTTAGCGTTCAAAATGGAATCACTGTTGACAAAATCCTCAATTACTTCATGATATTTAATTCCAACTCCAAACTTGGCAACAACTAACATCAGTGCGCCAAATGCAATTGTATTCAATCCTCCTAGTTTAATCAAGACTAAGACAATCATTTGCCCTTTAAACGTTAGAGTATAAGCTACGTCAACTGTAGAAAGTCCTGTAACACTTACCGATGACATTGAAAGAAAAATAGAATCAATAAAGCCTAAACCTCCTGGTGTTCTCGTCATCTCAGGCAACATTAACAGTAACCCACCAATTAAGGTCATTAGGGCAATTGAAATAGTAAACAACCATCCCGGATGTATTTTCATCCACGGCTTAAAATTACGTTGCTTAATTACCTTTTGGATCAGGATTAAAAAGACAAATAATTGGACAAATATCATCGAAAAAGCACCAAAATCGACAAAACCCATTGAAGTAAAAATCGGTTCAATGATCATTGTACCAAAGACATTGTAAGCAATACCTTCTACCAAGAGAAGTCCAATAATTATAGTTTCAAACCAATTGCTTCGAATGAAGGTAGGAGGGTGAAAATCAAAAAATAGCTTCGTTAGATACCTTAAAATATAAAAAGCAAAACTAGTTTCTAATATGGTGAAACAGACCTTTTCCTCATAAACTGAAATATCAAAACCGTAATAAAAAACCAATGTTCCGATAGCGGCCGATGAGAAAAGAATGTTTAAAATCGTTAACGTACCTAGCACCTTTGGCTTGGCATTGTAAATTTTGAGGTTTACCCGTTCACGAAATTCTTTTAAACTCATACAGTTTTTAGTTTGAGCACTTCCGTTTTCAAGCGTTCTTTATCAATCGGTACTACTCCGCTTACCTCACACACCAATCCACCTGATAAGTTTGCTATTTCCGCAATTTCATCAATATCTAATCCGGCAGTCAAGCATAATGTCGCTACAGAAATCACTGTATCTCCAGCTCCACTTACATCAGCGATATTCCTATGATGGGCACCTATGTAATGATTAATTCCTCCACCTTTAATGAATACTCCGTGCTCTGAAAGGGTGACGAAACTAATTTTATTTTGAAGCTTTCCTTCCAACTTTTCTATTGCGGCTTCAAAACTTTGACGGTCATTTGCGAAATCAAATTGCGCATTTAAACCTTCTTTTAACTCTTTTAAGTTTGGCTTAAATAAAGTAACATTTTTGTAGGAGAAAAAATTATCTTTTTTCGGATCAACAGTAATAATTACGCCACGATCATTTGCCAATTGAATAACAGATTCTATTACTCGATTAGTTAACAATCCTTTATTGTAATCTTCAATGATAACAGCATCAATTTTCGAGTCAATGATTTGTTTTACTCGATCAATCAATTCATTTTCTTGCGCAGTTGTTAAATCATTCGTTTGTTCCTCATCAATCCGCAATAATTGCTGATGATTTCCAATTACTCTCGTCTTAACAGTGGTAATTCTGCTTGCCGATTTCACTATTCCTTCAGATGATAATTTGTGTGATTGGAGTAATGATGCAAACATTTCTCCACCTTTATCCTCACCAATAACGGCACATAAAATAGGTTCTGCACCTAATGCTAACAAATTCAAAGCAACATTTGCAGCTCCCCCTAAACGATCTTCTGTTTTCTTCAGATTGATAATTGGAACTGGAGCTTCGGGACTTACGCGCGTGACAGAACCTCTCATATAGGCATCAATCATTACATCGCCTAATACAAGAATACGCTTTTGGGTAAACTCCTCAAATAATGCTTCTACGTTCATTTATACTAATTTTTCCAATGCTGCTTTTATGCGTTTCATCGCTTCTGTCAATGTTTCTTCAGATGCTGCGTATGAAATACGAATACAGTTGTCATCTCCAAATGCCTCCCCTGTTACCAGAGCAACCAGTGCTTCATCTAACAAATACAAACACAAATCGCTTCCATTTTCGATAACTTTTCCATTGTACGATTTTCCATAAAAATACGAAACATCAGGAAAAACATAAAAAGCGCCACCTGGCATATTTGTTTTCACACCTTCAATTGTGTTCAATGCATCAAGAACCAAAGTTCTTCTATTTGCGAAAGCAGCAATCATATCTTTCAACACAATCGGATCAGCGTCCATTGCTGCAATGGCCGCTTTTTGTGTAATAGAGCACGTTGCTGAAGTAAATTGGCCTTGCACCTTTGTGCACGCATCAGCAATTTTCTTTGAAGCACCAATATAACCCAATCTCCAACCAGTCATCGCCCAAGCTTTCGAAACACCATTGATGGTAACGACTTGCTCATAGATTTCTGGGAATTGTGCCAAACTCTCGTGTTTCGTTCCGAAGTTAATGTGTTCATATATCTCATCGCTGATCACGACGATTTGAGGATGTTTAGCTAACACTGTAGCTAATCCTTTTAATTCTTCTTTGCTATACACCGAACCAGTTGGATTACATGGTGTAGAGAAAATCATCATTTTTGTTTTTGGAGTAATTGCTGCTTCCAATTGAGCTGGAGTAATTTTAAAATCACTTTCAATTCCCGCATTTACAATTATAGATTCACCTTCAGCTACCTTTACAATTTCAACATATGAAACCCAATATGGCGCTGGTATAATTACCTCATCTCCGGCGTTTACAATACTTAAAACAACATTTGCAATCGACTGTTTTGCTCCAGTAGAAACTACAATTTGATCTGCTTTATAGTCCAAATTATTATCACGTTTGAATTTTCTTGAAATTGCTTCACGTAAATCTTCATAACCAGGAACCGGCGTATACATTGTATAATTATCTTTCATCGCCTGTGCAGCCGCATCTTTGATAAATTGCGGTGTAAAGAAGTCTGGTTCTCCAAGACTTAACGAAATAATGTCCTTTCCTTGTTGTTTTAACTCTCTGCTCTTACGAGACATCGCAATGGTAGCCGACTCCTCCATTGCATTCAAACGATCTGATAATTCAATCATAATTGTATAACACTAATTTAAGCCACAAATTTAAAATAAAGAAGCGGAGAATTGCAGGATAAAGCCTTATTTTATTTCAATTTGCTTACAATTAATAATTCGCATAGAATTGTGAATAAAATCAATTTTTGATTTCAAATTGAATGATTTTTTAAACTAAATTCGTTCATCGTATGCAGGAAGAAAAGTTTATTGATATTGAAAAACTAATAAAAAGTAAGAACCCAACGGCTCTAAAATGGATGCCACGGTTTGTACTTCGTTACCTGAAACGCATTTTACATCAAGATGAAATAAATGAATTCTTGGTGGCAAACAAGGACAAAAAAAACGCTGAATGGTGTCAGGCAACTGTTGACCATCTGAACATATCTTATTCTGTCGAAAACATCGAAAACATTCCTAAAGAAGGAAAAATAGTCTTAGTGTTAAATCACCCATTAGGCGGAATGGATGCTATGATTTTGGTTTCAGCCCTGCAAAACCATCGAACCGACTTAAAATTCATTGTGAATGATATCCTTTTAAACATTGAAAGCATGAAGGAAATGTTTATTGGAGTTAACAAACAACGAAAAGGCAAAAACAAGAGTGAAACGCGACAGTCTATCAAAGAATTATTTGCATCGAATAATGCAGCATGTGTATTCCCAGCAGGACTTGTAAGCAGAAAAATAAACGGAGAGGTAATGGATTTGGAATGGAAAAAGACATTTGTTACTCTATCGCGAGAAAACGACAGAACGATCATTCCAATTTACATTGATGGAAAACTTTCTAATTTTTTCTATCGACTGCATAAATTAAGAACTTTTCTAGGAATTAAGGCCAACATTGAAATGCTTTACTTAGCAAACGAACTTTTTAAGCAACGAAATAAACATTTTAAATTCATCGTTGGAACTCCAATAAAATCTGACTATCTTGACCAAGATATGAATGATGTTTCAATGGCACAAAAAATTAAGCACGAAGTATATAATTTACGGAAGCAAATTTAATTATGGAAAAAATTATTGATCCTATATCACGAGAAATCCTTAAAAAAGAATTAAATAAAGATCGCTTTTTACGATATACGCGTAAAGGGGACAATGAAATATACTGCGTTGATTTTCACAACTCACCGAATGTCGTTAGAGAAATTGGGCGTTTAAGAGAAGTTTCTTTTCGTGGTGGAGGCGGCGGTACAGGATTGTCAATTGATTTAGATGATTTTGACACTTCACCAAATTGCTACAAACAACTTATTGTTTGGTCACCTGAAGATGAAGCAATTGTTGGAGGTTACCGATTTATTCTATGCAAAGATGCTGTTAATCAAAAAGGAGATATCGAACTTTCTACAACTCATTATTTTGATTTCTCAGATCGTTTTATTGATCGTTTTTTACCAAACACAATAGAACTCGGAAGAAGTTGGGTTCAACCAGACTTTCAACCCGCCGTCAATCCAAGAAAAGGGTTATTTGCTTTGGATAACATTTGGGATGGTCTTGGAGCCATTACTGTTTCTCATCCCGAGATAAATTACTTCTTCGGAAAAGTAACAATGTACCCTTCTTATAACAGTGAAGCACGTGATTTTCTTTTGCACTTCATGCATCATTACTTTCCAGATAACGACCATTTGATGCAACCGTTTCATCCTCTTGTTCAGAATTATAATAAAGACGCATACGACCAGTTGCTTGAAGGACTTGATTTTAAAGAAGGCTTCAAAGTACTGAACTCTTTCGTAAAAGAAAGAGGAGAATTCATTCCACCGTTGGTGAATATCTACATGAACTTATCCCCTACTATGCGGACTTTTGGAACCGCAGTAAATCCTGAATTTGGGAATGTCGAAGAAACTGGAATTTTAGTCACCCTAGCGGACATCTACGAGGAGAAGAAGGAAAGACATATGAAGTTTTAATCACAAAAAATCCCGCCCATCCAATAGGACAAGCGAGACAATTTGAAATTAACCAATTAATATTTGTTTTAGTAGTGCACAACTAAATCGTGCTTTTCAATTAGCTTGCGTAGATTAATTAGTGCATAACGCATGCGACCTAACGCAGTGTTAATACTTATATCCTCTATTTCCGCAATATCCTTAAAGGACATTTCTTTAAAAATACGCATCTTCAAAATGTCACGTTGAGATTCTGGAAGGTGCTCCAACAGATCAACCATTTGAGTTTCTAGCTCTATACGCGTCATTTCATCCTGGGCATTTTCATCCTCTAGCTTCAATGTGTGAAAGATATTGAAATCATCACGTGTTGAAGATGATTCTGAAATCATTCTCACTTTATTGTTCTTTCTAAAGAAGTCAATTACCAGGTTGTGCGCAATACGCATTGCCCATGGTAAAAATTTACCCTCCTCGTTATAGTTTCCCGCCTTTAGGGTATTAACCACTTTAATGAACGTATCCTGAAAGATATCTTGCGCTAAAGCAGCATCTCTCACCTTCATGTATATAAATCTGTAGATTTTGTCCTTATGACGAATCAATAAAGCTTCAAAAGCTTTCTCCTCTCCATTGATATACGCGTTGACTAAATCGCGGTCATCGATATTCTTTTCCATTGCCATAACTTACTGTATTAAGTAGTTTAAATTAAATTTCAAACTTGTTTAGAGTAATGTTATAATCAATAGGCTTCCGCGTTTTATTTAAGTAAATGAACTACTAATATAATGTTAATATCTGAAATACCAAATTTTAACGTTTTTTAGGGTTCTGTCAAATACCTATACGAACAAGTAAAAGAATTGGTTGGGTCTAAGTAATATTTTTTTTCAATTCATTAAATAAATTCATTTTACGGATATACTTTTTATCTTTGGTACACAGCTAAAACCAAAGGTCTTGCAAGAAAAATTTATTGAAGTAAAAGGAGCACGAATTCATAATCTAAAAAGCTTGGATGTGAAAATTCCACATGGAAAATTCACTGTAATTACAGGTCTATCGGGTTCTGGCAAATCGTCTCTTGCTTTCGATACCTTGTATGCTGAAGGTCAAAGAAGATATATTGAAAGTTTATCCTCTTATGCACGTCAGTTTTTGGGGAAATTAGATAAACCTGAAGCTGATTACATCAAAGGAATTGCACCAGCTATTGCTATTGAACAAAAAGTAACCTCTAACAATCCAAGGTCGACAGTTGGAACAAGTACTGAAATTTACGATTACTTGAAAGTACTGTTTTCCAGATTTGGCAAGACGTACTCTCCTATTTCAGGAAAAGAAGTTAAAAAAAACAATGTAACAGATGTTATTGATTTTCTAAAAACATTTGAAACAGACGAAAAAGCGGTCATTCTTGCACCGTTGCATGGATTTGAGAAATACGGTACGGAGCGACAACTGGAAATATTAAAGCAACAAGGTTATGTTCGTTTATACTTTAAAAATGAATTTCTTTTAATTGACGATGCTATTGAGAATACACCAAAGGGAATTGAAAAATCTGAATTGGTAGTTGATCGAATAAGTATTGACTTCTCTATCGAAGAAAATGTTTCTCGTTACGGAGATTCTATTTCCTTGGCATACGCCGAGGGAGACGGATATTGCTCCGTTCTCTCTATTAAAGACAATAAAATTCAAACATTCTCCAATCGCTTTGAATTGGACGGTATGGAATTTCAAGAACCCAATGAACACTTTTTTACGTTCAATAATCCATTTGGCGCCTGCAAAAAGTGTGAAGGATTTGGAATGGTAATCGGGATCGATGAAAATCTTGTAATCCCTAATAAAAACCTATCCCTTTACGAAGGTGCAGTAGCGCCCTGGAAAGGAGATACAATGAGTAAATACTTGGACAAATTCATTGATAAAGCAGATGGATTTCCCATTCACAGACCCATAATTGATTTAACCGATGCGGAATTGGATTTACTATGGAACGGAAATAAGTCTGTCAAAGGGATTCGACATTTCTTTGAGTTTGTAGAAAGTAAATCCTACAAAATTCAATACCGCGTTATGCTCTCTCGCTACCGTGGAAAAACTGATTGCCCCGATTGTAAAGGAACACGTTTACGAAAAGACGCCAATTACGTAAAAATTGAAGGAAAATCAATTACGGATATTGTATTAATGTCTATTGAAGAGAGTCTTGCCGTTTTCCAATCAATGAAAAAGGAAAGCGAAGACAATAATATTACAAAACGTATTTTTCCTGAAGTCATCAACCGTTTGAGCTTTTTGAATGAAGTTGGTTTAGGATACTTAACCTTAAATCGCGCTTCCAACTCACTATCTGGTGGAGAATCACAGCGAATTCATTTAGCAACATCTTTAGGTAGTAGCTTGGTTGGATCCATGTATATTCTAGACGAACCATCTATTGGCTTGCATCCAAAAGACACGGAAAAATTAGTAAATGTATTGAAGTCACTCCGCGATATTGGTAACACAGTAATTGTAGTTGAACATGAGGAAGATATCATGAAAGCTGCAGACCAAATTTTGGACATCGGTCCAATGGCGGGAGTTTATGGTGGAGAAGTTGTTTTTCAAGGGACGCACAAAGAGTTGATCAAAGCGAAAAACAGTTTAACGGCGGATTACTTGACAGGAAAAGCAGTTATTCCAGTTCCTGAGCGACGCAGAACTTCAAAAGACAAATTGAGTATTTCCGGTGCGAGACAACACAACCTGAAGAATATTGATGTGGACTTCCCGCTTCACAGTTTAGTTTGTGTTACAGGTGTTAGTGGTTCTGGTAAATCAACACTTGTGAAGGAAATTCTACTGCCAGCCGTAAAAAAGGAATTAGACATTTACGGGGACAAACAAGGTGAATTCAAATCATTCAAAGGTGACTTTAAACATATAAAAGCTGTTGAGTTCGTTGATCAAAATCCAATTGGAAAATCATCACGAAGTAACCCAATTACGTATGTAAAGGCATTTGATGATATTCGTGACTTGTACTCTAGACAACCATTAGCGAAAGTTCGAAATTACAAACCAGGCTTCTTTAGTTTTAATGTTGACGGTGGTCGTTGCGAAGTTTGCGAAGGTGAAGGTGACATTACGGTTGGAATGCAATTCATGGCAGATGTGCATTTGACTTGTGATCATTGTAAAGGGAGTCGATACAAAGCAGAAACCTTAGAAGTAGAATATCGCGGGAAGTCAATTGCCGATTTATTGGACATGGATATAGAAACTGCTTATGCTTTTTTCCAAGAAGGCACTGATAAATTAGAAGAAAAAATTGTCGCGAAAATCGAGCCCTTGGTGAAAGTTGGACTGGGGTATTTAAAACTCGGACAGGCATCTAGCACCTTATCAGGTGGCGAAGCACAACGAATCAAATTAGCATCGTTTCTTTCTAAAGGAGCTAACAGTCCTGATACCTTATTTATTTTTGACGAACCTACAACTGGATTGCATTTTCATGATGTCAACAAGTTGATTATCGCTTTCAATGAGTTGATTAACAAAGGACATTCAATTATCGTTATTGAGCATAATTTAGATGTTATCAAATGCGCTGACCATATCATTGATATTGGACCGGAAGGTGGTGTAAAAGGTGGTAATGTATTGTTTACTGGAACTCCTGAAGAATTGGTGAAAGAGAAGAAAAGCTATACGGGTAAGTATTTGAAGGAGAAACTAGGTTAGACTTTAGGACATTAAGACTTTAGGACATTAAGACTTTAGGACTTTAGGACTTTAGGATAGTAGGATTTTAAGACTTTAGGATAGTAGGATTTTAGGACTTTAGGATTTTAGGACTTTAAGCCTTTAGGATTGTAGGATTTTAAGACTTTATCTTATTGACTCCAATCTAATAACTAATCTTCGTATTTGTCCACCATTTGGTATCAATCAAAAGAAGTTGATTCTTGAGTGGATCTAAATCCAAAATCACTTTTACCACCTCTTGTGCCATCATTGTTCCAATTATTCCTGGAAAGCTTCCAAGCACTCCATTTTCGGAGCAATTCGGAACATCTTCAGCGTTTGGGGGTTCTGGAAAAATATCTCTGAGGTTTTTACTTCCTTGATAATTGAACGTTGCCATTTGACCTTCAAAACCCAAAATACTTCCATAAATTAAAGGTTTGCCTAATTTAACACAGGTATCATTAACGATGTATCGTGTTAGGAAATTATCGCATCCATCCACAACAAAATCGTATTGAGAAAGGATTTCTTCTGCGTTCTCTTCTGAAAGAACAACATTATGCTCAATTATTGTCGTGTACGGATTTTGCGCTTTCAATCGCTTGGCAGCACATTCAATTTTTGATTTTCCAATGTCTTCTGAAGTGTATAGAATCTGGCGGTGTAAATTTGATTCCATCACGGTATCAAAATCAATCAAACCAAGTGTTCCGACTCCCATGCTGTTCAAATACTGCAAAACGGGACAACCTAATCCACCAGCACCAACAACGGCAACTTTAGCGGCTTTTAGTTTGGTTTGACCAAGGATTCCGATTTCCTTGAGCACCATTTGCTTTTCAAAACGTCCGAATTCTTCCTTCTCTATCATTGTGCAATAAACTGTTGCGCTTAGTTTACGGTTAGGCTAAAAATACACAAAAACGGTTAGGTTGGCTGGTTTATCTTCGATGCTACCTTCGGTGGTATGTGTTTTAGGGTGTGTGCCTGTTGCACAACTAATTTGTGAATAAACATTAATATTTCCAATTAAATCTA
>OCVQ010000072.1_pt1 | contig 82593 bp, 78 predicted proteins | sample 1539061 | NCBI WGS metagenome assembly OCVQ01 (sample SAMEA3355526, study PRJEB22509) | marine metagenome | biome: marine; feature: river plume; material: water | place: USA | collected 2010-08-08 | depth 0.5 m | reverse complement strand
CCTTCAAAGCCTGCCAATAATCCTTTATTGAAAACGGCTAAATTTATTTTTTGTAGTCCTTGACTATTCAAGCTTTGGGCAATTCTATATCCTAAAGCATAAGAAGCACTGTCTTTCACATTTTTAATAGTTAAAGGAGGTGTAACACTCATTGTTAATTTCGTATTGCCTACTTTCAATGGTTTAGCTGCAGCGGCTGCTTTAGCTGCAACGGCTGGTTTTGCAGGAGTTGCTGGCTTTGGACTTGTTTGTGCTTGTACTAATTGCATTGTAGCAACTGCCATTAATACTAAAATTTGTTTTTTCATTATACTCATTATACTATTTTTAAAAGATAGATGCGGGAGCAAAAATACACTATGTATTTAATAATTCGGCAATTCTTTGCGTTACTTTTTCATAGCCCATTTCAGCCAGCACTGCTTTCATTTTCTCCCCAATAATAGCAGTGCCTAAATTACCTATACTCCCTTCATGAGTATGGGCTAGAGCAGTCGAATAAGTGAATTTACCTGCTTCAATGGAGGCGCCCACTTGCTTATAGGCATCTCTAAATGGCATACCTGTTAACACCAATTTATTTACTTCTTCCACACTAAATAAATATTGGTATTTAGGGTCTTCTAATATGTCTTTTTTAACTTCCATATTTTGGATCATCAAGGAAGCCATTTCTAAGCAATTTTTGAGTTCTGTGAAAGCAGGAAATAAATGTTCTTTTAATAATTGTAGATCGCGGTGATAACCTGAAGGTAAGTTCGTAGTCATCATCATTATTTCATTCGGCAAGGCTTTAATTCTATTGCAATAAGATCTTATTAATTCAAATACATCTGGATTTTTTTTATGCGGCATAATGCTTGAACCTGTTGTCAACTCTTCTGGAAACTGAATGAACCCAAAATTTTGATTCATGAATAAAGAAGCGTCCATACTTAATTTAGATAAAGTATCTGCAATATTGGCCATGGCCATAGCCGTTATTCTTTCTGCTTTACCACGTCCCATTTGTGCATATACCACATTATAGTTCAAAGATTCAAAGCCTAATAATTCAGTAGTACGCATTCTATTAATAGGAAAAGAAGAACCATAGCCTGCAGCCGACCCCAATGGATTTTTATTCACTACTTTATAAGCCGCTTGAAGTACTGTGATATCATCTACTAAACTTTCAGCATAAGCCCCTAACCATAAACCAAAGGAAGAAGGCATGGCTAATTGCAAATGCGTATAACCCGGTAGTAAATCATTTTTATGTGCTTCACTTTTTGCTTGTAGTACTTTGAAAAATGAATGCACTGATTCTGTTAAACTTATTATCTCAGCGCGTAAAAATAATTTGATATCTACTAGCACTTGATCATTTCTACTTCTTGCGCTATGTATTTTTTTACCTGCATCTCCCAAGGCCTCTGTTAATAATATTTCTACTTGAGAGTGAATGTCTTCTACTCCGGGAGCTAATGAAAAAGTTCCTGCTTGGATTTTTTCATAAATGGCTACCAATGCTTTTTTAATAGCTATTTGTTCTGCTGCAGTTAATAAGCCTACCTCCGCTAACATAGTGGTATGCGCAATAGAACCTAGTACATCATAGGGCGCCAAATACATATCCATCGCCTGATCATTGCCAATGGTAAATTTTTCCACTAGTTCAGATACTTTATTATTTTTTTGCCAAAGCTTGCTCATGGTTAAACTATTTTTTCAAGTAATTGAATATAATCAACAATTCCTTCTTCTATTTCTTTGCTATAAATGAATTCATCGGCCGTATGCGATCTAGCAGAATCCCCAGGGCCCATTTTCAAAGTTGGGAAAGACATTAAGGCTTTATCAGAAGTAGTGACTGAGCCATAATGGCCCTTGCCTAAATCCTTGCCAGCCTTCACTAATACATGATCAAGTCCAATACTAGTGGAACGCATTCTTACACTTCTTGGCTTCACTTCTGCTTTAATATTATCCTGTATAGTTTTTAAAACTTCCTCAAAACTATACAGCTCATTCACACGCACATCCACTACTATTTTACAAGTGGAAGGCAATACATTATGTTGCTTGTTTTCGGTTTCTATTACTGTAACGCTCATTTTTACCTTGCCCAACAAGTCAGATACTTTTTCAAACTGATAATTTTTAAACCATTCAATGTCAGGTAATATTTTATACAAAGCGCTTTCACCCTCTTCTCTTGCAGCATGACCAGCTTTACCAGTGGCTATTACATCTAAAACTAATAAGCCTCTTTCTGCAATAGCCATTTCCATTTTGGTAGGCTCACCCACTATTCCGAAATCAATTTTTGGTATTTGAGGTAATACTAATTCAATACCATCAGGGCCAGAAATTTCTTCTTCAGCAGATGCTAGAAAAATAATATTGTACCCTAAATTAGGTAATGCATAAAAATGTAAAAAACAAGCTATTAAACTTACTAAACAACCGCCTGCATCATTGGCACCTAGCCCGAATAATTTACCTTCCTTTTCAATAGGGGTAAAGGGCTCATTCGTATAGCCTTTATTAGGCTTCACTGTATCGTGGTGTGAATTCAATAATATAGAAGGCTTGCTTGCATCGAAATGTAAATTCGCTACCCAGATATTATTTTTTATAGTGTTTACTTTTATATTTTTATCTGTAAAAAACTGAGTAAGTAATAAGGCTGTTTTATCTTCTTCTTTACTAAAAGAAGGTATAGCGATTAATTTTTTTAATAAATCGGTGGCCTCTTTTTGTAAGACGCTGGTATTTGTATTATGTATAGTAGGTGATTGAGACATTATTTTGTGATTGTTGTACCTGATGTACCATTTATTAATTCATTCATTTTTTCAGCCTTTCCAATGATAACAGATGCTACACCTTTATCAAGGGCTTCAAACGCGTTGTCTATTTTTGGGATCATGCCCTCAAAAATAAGTTTTTGATTTTTAAGTGAAATATACAACGGCCTATCAATATGCGCAATGACTGAACTAGGCTCATTTATATCTTTTAGTACGCCTTCCTTTTCAAAACCATACATTAAATGTACTTTATACTTGGAAGCTAATGCAGTGGCCAAGCTTTGTGCAATGGTATCTGCATTGGTATTTAATAGCTGGCCCTTCCCATCGTGGGTAATGGGTGCCACTACTAGTTTAGTATTCGTTGAAAGTAATTGTAAAACTAAGTCAGTATTAACTGCATCAATATCGCCCACAAAACCATAATCAATACTGGCATGATTTCTTTTATGCGCTTGAATTAAATTACCATCTACACCAGACAAACCCATGGCATTCACACCCAAGGCTTGCAGTTGTGCTACTATATTTTTATTGATATAGCCAGCATAGACCATGGTGACTATTTTCAATGTGGCTTCATCTGTAATTCTTCTGCCTTCTATTATATTTTGTTCAACACCCAAGGACTCAGCCATACTGGTAGCCATTTTGCCACCGCCATGCACTAAAATAGCTTGGCCCTTTACTTTCGCAAAAGCTTGTAAGCAAGTAGTTAACAATGCAGGATTGTCAACAATATTGCCTCCTATTTTAATAACATATAATGATTCCATAATGTATTGAGCAATTTTTTCGAATTGAATTTAAATATTGATTGCTTTTAAAATTTCAGCTAAGACCGCCTGTGCTGCCCACACTCTATTCGAAGCTTCTTGAGTCACCAAACTATTGGGACCATCTAAAATTTCATCACTTAATTCTACATTTCTTCTTACAGGTAAGCAGTGCATGACTTTCGCATTATTGGTTAGTGCTAATTTTTTATTTGTCATCATCCAACTAGCATCTGTACTTAATACTTTACCATACTGCTCGTAGCTACTCCAATTTTTTACATACACAAAATCGGCATCTTTTAGTGCTTGTTCTTGGTTATACTCAATAGTAGCGCCTTTGGTAAATTCAGTAGAAAGTGCATAGCCTTCAGGATGCGTAATTACAAAATCCGCTTCTCCCCATGCACCCACCCATTCACTAAAACTATTGGCCACACATTGTGGAATAGGTTTAATATGAGGGGCCCATGTTAGAACTACTTTAGGTTTTTTATTTTTAAAATTGGCATTAGATGCTATCGATTCTTGAATAGTAATAATATCTGTCAAGGATTGTAGTGGATGTAAGGTGGCCGATTCTAAACTCACCACTGGAATACCTGCATACTTAATAAATTGCTTGATAATTTTTTCGCTATAGTCTGCCTGTTTATCTTCTAAGCCAGGAAAAGTACGAATACAAAGGATATCAAAATAATTTCCTAAAATAGGGGCGGCATCTTTAATGTGTTCAACAGTGGTTCCATTCATAATAGCGCCTTCTGCAAATTCTAAAGCCCAGCCTTCTTTATCAACATTAAACACAATGGGCTCCATGCCTAAATTTTGTGCAGCTACTTGCGTACTTAATCTTGTTCTTAAACTTGGATTTAAAAAAAGTAGTCCAATACGTTTATCTGCACCTAATTTTTTATCACTAAAAGGCGATTTCTTATAGGAAAGCGCTTTTGCTACTAAAGCGTTCATGTCCTGCACATCCTTTACTGATATAAATTGTTTCATGTTAAAACTTTAATTGGCTTTATTTGAAATTTGAGCACTAGCCTCTGTTAATGCTTTTAAAAATAAATCTATCTCTGAACTACTTATAGATAAAGAAGGTAATAAACGAATCACATTCGGCTTTGCTTCTCCAGTAAATATTTTATAATCATTCAACAAAACTTTTCTGATATCTTCTAGTCCTGTTTCCATTTCAAATCCTATCATTAGTCCTTTACCTCTAACTACTTTCACACCTTTAGTATTTTTCAATGCCTCTATTAAATATTTTCCTTTTTGACTAGCAGCTTCCATTAAATTTTCTTTCTCCATTACTTCCAATACCGCTAAGGCAGCTGCACAGGCTAAAGGGTTGCCACCAAAAGTAGTACCTAATAAACCAAACTTAGCTTTAATAGAGGGCGCTATTAATATGCCGCCAATAGGAAAGCCATTGCCCATGCCCTTGGCCATTGAATAAATATCGGCGTTTACGCCTGCGTAGTCATGTGCAAAGAATTTACCAGAACGGCCATATCCACATTGCACACTATCGGCTATATAAAGGGCGCCATGCTTATCACATAAGGCACGAATAGTTTGTAAAAAAATATTGGACGCCTCATAGATTCCTGCTACTCCTTGTATACCTTCAATAATAACGCCCGCAATTTCATCTCCTTGTTTGGCAAAACATTGCGTTAATGCTTCTACATCATTGAAGGGTAAGAAAATAATATTATCAGTTTCATTCACAGGGGCTATAATACTAGGATTATCAGTAGCAGCCACTGCCAATGAAGTTCTTCCATGAAATGCTTTTGAAAAAGAAATTATTTTTTTTCTGCCCGTATGAAAGGAAGCTAATTTCAAAGCATTCTCATTCGCCTCTGCTCCACTATTGCATAAAAACAATTGATAGTCCTGCTTACCACTTATTTTATTTAAGGCAGCCGCCAATTCTTCTTGAATAGGCATAATCACTGAATTAGAATAAAAAGCCATTGCATGCAATTGGTCTTCAATACGCTTTACCCAATGCGGATGCGTGTGGCCAATACTAATAACTGCATGACCTCCATACATATCTAAATATTCGCTACCCATATCATCCCAAACATGAGATCCTAAGGCCTTGGTAATGGCAATAGGTTGTAAAGGATATACTTGAAATAAAGACATTTTATTTATTTTAAAAATTACTTGCTTTTAATTGAATACCTGCTGTTTCTTCTAAGCCCATCATCAAATTCATATTCTGCACTGCCTGACCTACTGCGCCTTTTAATAAATTATCTATAGCTGTATGTATCACTATTTTATTTTCTTTTTGTTCAATATGCATTAAACATTTATTGGTATTCACTACTTGTTTTAAATCGATAGGGCTTAATGAGACATGCGTGAAGGGATGGCCCGAATAAAATTCGGTATATAATTTATTCAATTCAGCTAGGCTTAATGAAGTTTCTACAATACTGCTTACAAAAATACCTCTGGTGAAATCGCCTCTCCAAGGTACAAAGTGAACCAATGTATTGGTATTACCTTGCAATTGATGCAAGCTTTGTTTTATTTCCTCTAAATGTTGATGCGCTAATGTTTTATAAGGTTGGATATTATTTGCTCTCCAACTAAAATGACCTGTATTAGATAAACCTTGACCCGCCCCTGTGGAACCAGTAATGCCCGTAGTATATACATCTTTTAATAAGCCTTTAGCCGCCAAGGGTAATAAGCCTAATTGAATAGCGGTAGCAAAGCAACCTGGATTCGCAATATTATGAGCTGATTGAATAGCTGCTTTATTTAATTCCGGTAAACCGTATACAAAATTTCTATCTCCTTGTTTTGCCGTACTAGTTAATCTAAAGTCTTGTGATAGATCAATAATTTTTATTGTAGGTGCAATTGTATTCGATGCTAAAAATTTAACCGATTCTCCATGTCCCAAACATAAAAACAAAACATCAATAGTATCTTGAAGGCTGTTGGTGAAAACTAAATCGGTGTCGCCTACTAAGTCGGTATGTACCGAGCTTATTAATTGACCGGCACTACTGCTGCTATGCACAAATTTTATGTCAACATGAGTATGATGCAATAATACACGCACTAATTCACCTCCTGTATACCCTGCGCCACCCACAATACCAATATTTAGTTTTTGCATCTTTATTATTTTATATTTAATCGATAATACTTTACCGTTTATTTTTTATTCGATTCTTTTATTTGATGAAAAATACTTACCTGGTTACCAAATATTTTGGTGAACCCTCTTACATCATCACCCGTCCATCCTGTATTCATTTCTCCATACTTACCAAACTTGGCACTCATTAAATCATTGTCTGACTCAATACCTATAATTTGAAAACGATATGGATGAAGTTGAATAGATACGGTTCCTGTTACTTGCGCTTGTGCACTAGTTAAGTAAGCTTCTATATCGCGCATCACGGGATCCAGTATTTGACCCTCGTGTAACCAGTTACCATAAAACTGCGCAAGTTGGTCTTTCCAAGACAACTGCCATTTCGTTAACACATGTTTTTCTAAAGCATGATGCGCTTTTAAAATAACCATGGGCCCTGCTGCTTCAAAACCCACACGACCCTTAATACCAATAATGGTATCTCCTACATGAATATCTCTACCAATACCATAAGCACCCGCAATAGATTGTATATACTGAATAGCTTCAGTAGGATGCGTAAAGGTTTTATGATTCACCGATTTAATTTCTCCTTTTTCAAAACCAATCACCATCTCTTCCTGCTGCCCTTCTTTGGTCATAGGTGTTGGCCATGCCGATTCTGGCAAGATACCCTTTGACTGCAAGGTTTCTTTGCCCCCTACACTTGTACCCCATAAACCTTTATTAATAGAGTAGGCAGCTTTTTCAAAATTCATTTGCACGCCTTTCTGTTTTAAATAAGTAATTTCTGCTTCTCTACTTAATTGTAAATCACGAATAGGTGTTAAAATTTCAACACCTGGAATCATGATTTGAAAAATCATATCAAAACGAACTTGATCATTACCCGCCCCTGTACTTCCGTGGGCCACTTTATTAGCCCCTAATTTTTTTACATGCGCTGCTATATGTAAAGCCTGACTTAAACGCTCTGCACTTACACTTAAAGGATAGGTATTATTTTTTAAAACATTTCCAAAAATTAAATACTTAATAATGCTATCATAATAACCTTTCACTGCATCCACGCTTGTATGCGATTTCACGCCTAAGGCATAAGCATGTGCTTCAATCTTTTTTAATTCTTCATCAGAAAAGCCACCAGTGTTCACTACTACACTATGTACTTCTAAACCTTTGTCTTCGGTTAAATATTTAACGCAATAAGTGGTGTCTAATCCGCCGCTAAAACCTAAAACTACTTTTTCCATTTTCTTAATTATTTTCTAAACCAGTTTAATAATTTGCTTTGCTTAATTTTCATAAAGCGTTCGTACAATTTTGAATTGTTATTGAAATCCGCCGCTACTTCTTCAATAGTATGTACTTGCTTGGGCTCATATAACATAGCGGTACACATACAATTCTTTCTATCCTTACTCATTAATATATCATAATTCACGCAGCTCTTGCAACCTGCCCAAAACTCTTCATCATCGGTGAGTTCACTATAGGTTACAGGCTCATAGCCTAATTCACTATTTATTTTCATAACCGCTAGGCCTGTGGTTAAACCAAATATTTTAGCCGTTGGATATTTTTCTCTTGACAATTGAAAAATAGTTTGCTTAATTTTTTTAGCAATACCTGTTTTACGAAAAGCAGGCGCTACAATTAAACCACTATTGGCAACAAACTGTCCATGCTGCCAGGCTTCGATATAACAAAAGCCTACCCAAGTCCCGTCTTCGGTATAAGCAATCACCGATTTACCTTCGTTTATTTTTTTGGCTACATAGTCTGGGCTACGTTTAGCAATACCCGTACCACGTGCTTTAGCCGAAGATTCCATTTCATCGGTAATGTCATTTGCAAAAGAAGCGTCGCCACTATGGGCAACACGTACTATTATTTTCTGTTCCAATTAGCTTTTAAATTTAGGAAAGTACAATGCTGGCGGAGGATGAATTCTTTTTGGGGTTTTTCCACTGATAGGGGCAAGGGCCAATTGCTCGTCCTATCAGAATCCACGTCGCGGACTCGGTCCATTCAATACAGGAACTGGTGCATTGTAAGCACTCGTTAATAAAATATGTATTTGTTCCTGTTTCATTGTAAGCATCCTTTTGTATAGGATTGAGAGCGTAAAAATAGATAATAAAATAGACAATAAGCCCTCACTAAGCCTATAATTTGCCTATGAAGCCCAAGATGGGCCAATATACACCTGAAAATGAATGAGTGTTAGTTTTTTAATAGCCTGATTCATTCGTAATTTTGTACCTAATACAAGTAAAACAAATCTTTATGAAATTACAAATTACCACTAGCCTACTCATCTTATCAATGGTTATTTTATCATGTGGTCAATCAAATGATAAAGCCAATGCAACTAGTGCAGATACCAATCAAGTGGCTACCATGGATACGACTACTGAAAAAAGGTATGCAGTTAGTTTAGTGAATAATAAAAAAGACCCTACTTGTGGCATGCCTGTTACTGCCGGCATTAGCGATACAGCACATTATGAAAAAAATGTTTTAGGATTTTGTTCTGTAGAATGTAAGAATGAATTTTTGAAAAATCCAAAAGCAAATTTAGCAGCAGCAGAAATTAAATAAGTTTGACTAAAAAAGCAGCTTCTAATGAATACTGGCTCTATTAATCTTAAGTAATAAACGTTAGCTAAATAAATAAGCAATATCATCTTTGGTTAAAGATTTTACAAATCCTACTTCATCGGATATTAATTCTTTAGCCAAAGATCTTTTTCTCTCTTGTAATTTTAATATTTTATCTTCTACCGTATCGTTACAAATCATACGATACGCGAATATATTTTTGGTTTGTCCAATACGATGCGTTCTGTCAATGGCTTGTTGCTCCACCGCAGGATTCCACCAAGGATCTACTATATATACATAATCGGCAGCTGTTAAGTTTAAACCAACACCTCCCGCTTTTAAAGAAATTAAAAACACCCTGCAATTATCATCGTTTTGGAATCGCTCAATGGCGCGTTCTCTTTCTTGAATGGTACTGCTACCATCAAAATACTCGTGGTCAATACCTAATTTTTTCAACTGCTCTTTAATTAAAGCCAACATGCCTAAAAATTGCGAGAACACAAGGGCCTTGTGACCACCAATGTTTTCAGCTATTTCACGGGTTAACTCTTCTAATTTTACCGATTCATTTGGATAAGCTTCATCTTTTAAAATAGCGGGGCTATCACAAATTTGTCTCAGCTTCATTAAGCCTTGTAAAATAGAAAGCTGTGATTTTTGAATACCCTTTTCTTCCACCATACCAATGAGTTTATCACGGTAGTCGTTTCTATAAGCCTCGTAAATTTTTCTTTGTGCATCGCCCATTTCACAATACAATACCATTTCTTGCTTTTCTGGCAAGTCCTTGGCCACTTGTTCCTTGGTTCTTCTTAATATAAAAGGGAATACAAATTTTCTTAAATGTTCTTTTTGTTCTTGCTCATCAAACTTATCAATAGGCATAGAGAAATTATGCTTGAAGTATTCCACTGTACCCAACATGCCTGGGTTTAAGAAATTCATCTGTGCATAAATATCAAAAGTATTATTTTGTAATGGCGTACCACTTAAACATAATTTATTAGTGGCTTTTAATAAACAAGCCGCCTTGGTCACTTTCGATGCCGGATTTTTAATAGCCTGGCTTTCATCTAAAATCACATAATCAAAATTCACTTCCACAAACATTTTAATATCACTTCTTAAAGTACCATAAGTGGTAATGATGACTTCCGTTTTATCATCATGAAATAAGGCCTTCTTCCTAGTACCACCATGATGTATATGATAATTTAAACTAGGCGTGAATTTTTTTAATTCATTCTGCCAGTTAAACAGTAGCGTGGTTGGACAAACCACCAAGGCAACTAATTTGCCATTTTTTTCTTTTAAATGTTGTAAGAAAGATAAGGTTTGAATGGTTTTACCTAGTCCCATATCATCGGCCAAGATCCCACCCCACTGTACATCGTGTAAATAATTCAACCACTGAAAACCACTAATTTGATAAGGCCTTAAAATAGGCATTAAATGGGCGGGTGGTATCACATCTGCAATCGCATAGCGCTCTCTAATTTTTTCATACTTCCCTTCTAATTGGAAAATAAGTTCTTCCTCGTCTCTTTGTTGATAGAGTTCATCTAAAATAGAAAAATGATACTTACTTAATTTAAGTGTATCGGCCTTGCCCTCTCCTACTTTAAATAATAAAGAATATTTATTCAACCATTTTTCTGGAAGCACTCCTAAACTACCGTCTTTCAGTGGAACAAATTGTTGTTTATTAGACAACATAGTTTTAATATCTTGAATAGATACTTTTTGTTCGCCAAAAGAAATTTCCACTTTCGCATCAAACCAATCGGTATTGCTACTAATATATAAACGTGTAGAAGGCTTAGCTGTATTGTACTTAAATTGTTTTAAGTATTCTGTACCAAATAAAGGAATTTGTTTATCCCTTAATGTATCAATAAATAAGAAAAACCAATTGTTCTTTAAAACCTCAGCGCCCTTTAACGCAAGCACATTTCCTTCATTCGGACGAATAAAGCCAGAATGCAATTGCTCAATAATATTCATTAATTGTCTTTCTGCAGCAAGGTCTCTTTCTAGTATGACAATTTTATCGCCCACTTGCTGAATCACAGAAGGACCATCCTCTTTATTCACAATAATATCCTTGTAAGCAAACAAGGGTTCAAAGAATAAGTAGTCTCCGTTTTCTTTTAATAAAATTTGAAGTTGCGGTTTCACCCCTTTTAATTTCTCTTGTGTAACATTATCTAATGAAACCTGATACTGCTTTGATAATGGAAGCAAGGTGCTTTGTAAGTAATTGGGCCACTTGTCTAAATTAATTTCATGAAAGCCCGCTGGCATAAATTTTTCAACCCATAATAAATCGGCTCTTTGCTTCCACACAAAAAACTGATGATGGTATTGGAATATATAATTAGACTTCGCGTGATTGTCTTCTAGTGGAATTTTACCTTCTGGTAGAACTACTTGTGCGTATACGATATACCTATCTTCTTCCTTTTCTACTCTAAAACTAGGCTGAATGGTATTAAATACAAGTTCCGCCTTCTGCATATTGGCAGTCGTAAAAGGTTTATTATGCGGTAAATAAAAACTAAAAGGATGCTCCGATAAATCTCTCCATACTTTTTCAATTTTAGGATGCAAGTATTCTTGCATTAATTCCTTGGTCTCATCGGGTAAGCTTTCTTCATCTGTATGGATAATATTATCCCACAAGCCTTGGAAGGGAGAATTTTTATTCAAAAACTTAGAGAGTTCTGCAGGTTGTAATTTTTTGACTAACTGTAATAAAATTTTATCTTCTTCCTTAATTAAATTAGGCGTGATAAATTTAACAAGGTCAATTTTTTCTACCTTGCCTAAAAAAGAAGTGCCTTCTTCATTCACTTCCCCTTTGACTACATTGAAGGAAATATAAGGATAAATAGTAGGCTGGTGTTGCATCACAATACCAAAACGCTCTTTAATCACTACCTCTTCATTAGAAGCTGGCTCCTGCTCTTCAATATCCCAGTCGTTTGATCTTGGCCTATTTAAAGTGATAGATTTAGTGCCGTTCACTTTTTGAATTTTTTCGTCTAATACTTTCAAAAAAGGCTTGCCATCGTGATAAATAAATTCAAACTTATCTTCTATATAATCATCTAAAGTAAAGCCATACAAAGCGAGTAATTTATTTTTCTCTCTATCCCAGTTACGAATGGTTTCAAAATAGTCTGCTCCCTTTAGTAAAAATAATTGTAGCAGTAGCATGGCTTTATGCACGCAGAGCGGGTATTCAGTCTCAGACAAACAATCGCAAGAGGTATCAAAAAAACGTTCTTCATTTTTTTGAATAATAACATGAAATGTTTTTCCTTTTTCATCAATTTCTGCAACTACTTTTTCATTTTCACTTTCGATAATATGAGGTCTAACCGATTTTAAAGTTTGTTCCGCCTTTTCAAATATGGCTTTTGAACAAAGCATTCGAATCATTTTTAAATCTAAGGTCTTTGTTCTTAATTGGGTATGCGTGGTCTTATAAGAAGCTGGCTTGTAGTCCAATAAATTTTTATCCAATAAGTCTTGGATATAAAATAAGGCAGCTGCTTTATGCCTACATACTTCTGATAAATTATAAGGACAGCCGCAACGCAATGACAAAGTAGCGGCGCTTTTAAAATTTTCAATAGTGACTTTATAATAAGTACTATAGCCGTCATCTTTGACGCGGCAATGAATACTTCCAATTAAAGGATCAAATTTTGCTAATTCAATATTTTTGAGCGCAAAAATTTTCTTGCCTCTACGAATCACTTCTTCAGTGCCGTAGCTATAAATGTGTTTTACTAAATAGGGTAATGCCATAATGGTACAAAAAGCCCTTAAAAAAGGGCAATTTGCAAATGTAAGGCTTTGCTAGCTAATATGGAAGTCTTATTATAATGAGTGGGAAAATAGGGCGACTAGGCCTTATTTATAAGGGCTCCGTCCTTGAAAATAGGCAAGGAAGGGGCCGTATCCTTAGAAATACAATACAACATGTCTTCTTCTAAACCATAGGCCGCTAGGCGGTGCCAATGCGTCACGGTTTTGATATAAGTAGGCAAATCATTTTTATGTTGATTGTATAATTGGTTTGCCATAAAGCTACTATCGCAATGAATCTCAAAAGCATCCTTAATTTCTTCAATCACCGCTCCTGCAAATAAGACATCTTCTATATTAAATCGGTTTTTCCAGCCAGAACAACCCAGTATCACGGGTGCATTTTGTTCTTTTAAGTATTCCACCACCTTGGTAAAATTAGGAAAGGACCCTGTAATGATATCTTTGGCTCCTTGCTTTAAGGCAAGATGCAATAGTTTAGTACCATTGGTAGTGGTGATGACTAAAATTTTATTTTCAATAAAATCTCTTGGATATTCAGAAGGAGAATTACCATAAGCTAATCCGGGAATAATTTTTCCATCTCTTTCGCCAGCAGTCACACCTCCTGTTTGTTTCCCTACTTCAATACAAAGTTCGGGTGTATCCACAGGTATAATTTTACTAGCACCATTATATAAGGCAGTGGCCATCGTAGAAGTGGCTCTAAAAACATCGATGATTACAACGATACTATCTTTTACATCATATAAATCTAATAACTGTGGCGTTAAAACGGTATGTAATGAAGGTTTTGTCTTTGCTGCAGTTGTCATAATGCACAAATATACAAAACCTTCATTTTTTATTAGACTAATTCTTTGGCTACAGCGTTCTTTTTAGATAAAATCAAAATATCTGAAACAATAATATCTGTGCTCACTCTTTTGATGGCATTTTTATCGGTGTAAGCCTTTGTAAGCAGACGCCCTTCTACCGCTATTTCACTGCCTTTGAGTAAATATTTTTCAGCAAATAAGGCCAGCTTGGCCCAAGCGACCAAACTAAACCACTGTGTTTCTTCCACCCATTCTCCTTTGGCATTTTTATAGCGATCATTCACTGCCAAACGCATGTTGGCCAACTGACTCTCTTTTAAAATTTTGAATTCCGGATCGGCCCCTAAATGACCAATCAACTGCACTTTGTTTTTAATTGCTTTCATACTAATTGTTTTGTTAAGATACAAAATTGCAAATAGTAAGAAAGCAAAAAACAAGTATTTACCCAATGGAAAAAGGGTATAAATAAATCTAATAATTATAAGATCAATATAATTATAGCGATAGAAAACCTTTTCTTAAAAAATTAACTAGTAAAAATAAATTAGTAAAAATGTGTAAGCAAGACAACTCTTTACTTAAAAGGAAACTTCACCACCTGTGCTTTGACTAAAGTATTTCTAATGTCAATATAAATTTCAGACCCAACTTTAGAAAACTCAGTGGCCACATAGCCCATACCAATAGCCTTGCCTAAACTAGGCGCCTGTGTACCTGAAGTCACTGAACCAATAAGTTTGCCGGCGGCATCTTTAATTTCATAATAATGTCTTGGTATACCTCTATCAATCATTTCAAAGCCCACTAATTTTTTAGAAACCCCATTTGTTTTTTGTGCAAGTAAGCTTTCTTTATTGGTAAAATCTTTGGTGAATTTTGTAATCCATCCTAAACCTGCTTCCATAGGACTGGTGGTATCATCAATATCATTTCCGTATAAACAAAAACCCATTTCTAAACGAAGGGTATCGCGGGCACCTAAACCAATGGGCTGAATACCATCGGCAGCACCTGCTTCAAATATAGCATCCCAAATTTTATTAGCATTGTCATTAATGTCTTCAAAATAAATTTCCACACCCCCTGCCCCTGTATAACCTGTAGCACTAATAAGTACATTGTCAATGCCTAGCATTTCACCTTTTGCAAAACTATAATAAGGCATATTTAATACATCCATGCTCGTTAAAGTTTGAATAATCTTAGCAGCCTTCGGACCTTGCACTGCTAGTAGTGCAGTCTTAGGACTTATATTATGCATCTCCACGCCTTTAGTATTGTAACTGCTAATCCAATTCCAATCTTTTTCAATATTAGAAGCGTTCACCACTAACATATATACTTTATTTTTTTCTACACAGTAGACCAATAAATCATCTACAATACCCCCAGTAGTATTGGGCAAACAACTATACTGCGCTTTGCCATCTTCTAAAACAGAAGCATCATTGGTGGTAACGCGTTGAATTAAATCCAGGGCATCGGGGCCTCTTAGTATAAATTCACCCATATGACTTACATCAAATACACCTGCATTATTTCTCACAGCAGCATGCTCTAGGTTAATACCCGTATAACTTATAGGCATATTATAACCAGCAAAAGGCGCCATTTTAGCGCCTAGTGCAATATGTTTATGGGTAAAGGGAGTGTTTAAAGCTTCGCTCATTTCGATTAAATTTTCTCAAATATAATCAAAAAAGAAACTGAAAGGAAAGCCTAGTGGGTGAATCTGTCTAATACCCATTGTAAGTCAGATAATTTACCGGCCGCCTTTCCAATTTTATTCATCTTTTCAAGGTTCGAATTACCTATATCATCCTTCTTAAGATCATTTACTTTTACAACTCTAGTTTTTTCTTTTTGAAGCTCCTCTTCTTTTAATTTTTTAATATCATTTTTAATGGCCTCTCTTTCTTCTTTCAATTTTTGCAATTGAATTTCTTTATCTGACATGTCCTCTTGTTTGTCGTAACTACTTGAACCATCACTATCCTCCATTGTTTTAAAGTCTCTGTCCCTTCGTAATTCCTCTAATCCCGTTTTCGTCATTTTATATTCAACCCCTCTTTCATATTGATAAGATTCATTGTCCCAAGGTTCATTCCATTCATCATACCAATTCTCATCAGAACTAATACGGTCAATGGTACCGGTTCTCATGCCTCTTCCATTAATATTCACATTGGTTTGAGACCAGCCTTTATTGGTAATTTTAATGCGCTTACCAATAGGCACAGCAATGGTCATAATTATATGCTGATTTCTAAACTTGTCTATTTTATTAATACCAATGCCTCTATCTAAATACAAGAGGCTATCTTGTTGTGTGAGTTCAAAGTTTATTTTATTGGCAAGGTCATTGGCGTTTTGAACCGTCTTCCCATTACTTAACTTCACAATTTTCACTTGAAAACTATCATTTAAAGATTGTACAATTCTAATACGTAAATTTCTTACATATACAGTGTCTTCATCAGCGAATCCTTGAAATGGTTCAAATTGGAACCAATTATTTTCATAATATTTCATTTTAGGTGCTGCCGTAATTTCTACATAATCAATTTTGGGATTTGTCAAAGCAATACTTTGCTCTGCAGGTAAATTATGTCTGGAGAAACTATTTCCCAAACTGCTTCCAAAATAAAATATACAAACCCATCCAAGTACCCATAAAGCGATAAAGCTTGATCTCACCCAAATATTAGCTTTTTTTAGTCCTGCAAACTTTCTAATGACAGCAGTGACTATTCCTATAATGGGAACCCATACAAAAAGTAAAATGGCTCCTATCACGGACCAAGTTTGCGCACCATCTTCTATTAAGAAATTTTTCAAAGGTAGTAAGGCAGTAGCTGCTACTCCTATTCCAAATAAAGCAGCTAATAAAGAAATACCTACAATGGCTAAAATAAAATAAACAAAGCCCTTAATGCATACTGTTATAATTCTGCCAATAAAATATAAAAATCCTTTTCTATTTTCTGTTGACCTATGATTTTCTGAAGATTTATTAGCGTCTTGATTATGCGTGGTGGCTGTCCCCTCATGATTAGATTCACTCGCTTCATTCGAATTATTCGTTCCTTTATTTCTATTGTATAAATCGCTGCCCCAAGATTGTGCTCTTTTACTAAATCCTTCCATATCATTTTGAATAGTGTTTTTAATACTATTCAAATCTACTTTCTCCCCTACCATTTCTAATTTATCCGCACTAGTTTTAGCTTCAGGTAGTACCAACCATAAAACGATATATATAAAAACAGCACCTGGACTAAATGTAATGTCTAAAAAATTCGGGAAATCGGGTGCGTCCCAAAATTGGAATAAATGCATATGTCTGAAATTCACCACAAAGCGAATAAATGGAATTAAAAATAATATTCTCACTATCCATACTTGAATACCAAAGTATTTAGACAAACCCGCAGCCACACCACCAATTACTTTTTTGTCTATATCTCTAAATAATCTTTTACGCACACCCCCTACTTCTTTAATAGAAGTGCTTGGGACCGCAATCCATAAAATTAAATAAGCAAGTATATTCACACCTATTAAAAAGATCCAAAGAATTCTTACGATCCATGGCTCTATGACAAAGTAGTTCGCAATACCACTACAAACACCGCCCAATACTTTGTTTTGCTCGTCGCGGTATAGTCTTTTAGGTCTATTGCCATCTCTATAAAAATTCGAGTTATTATTCCCACTGGTATTTTGTTGCGCGTTTTGTTGGCGACCATCGTTTGAATTATGCGCAGTAGCAGCAGTAGATTGTTCAAACCCATCCTGGGCTTCAAAATCGGCAGGACGACCAATACTGGTAATAATTAAATCGATATCGTTAGCAGCGATGCATACCGTTCCTTTTTTCAAGCGGTCTTCACATAATTCTGCAATGCGACATTCAATGTCATTAATAATTTCATCGCGTCCTTCTTCGTTTTCGAAATAAACACGCAGCGACTCTATATATTGTTTCAATATTTCATACGCTTGTTCTTCAATGGGAAGTATGCGACCTTGAAAATTGATATTGATTACTTTATTCATAAAATATTTTTTAAAATGTAGGTTTAAGAAACTGCTTGATTACTATTTTCAGCAGTATTTGTTTTTTCTTGGGTAAGTTGATCCACCGCCGTAGTCATTTCTTTCCAGGTTTGTAATAAAACGGCAAAGGCTGCCTTGCCTTCTTCAGTCATTACAAAATATTTTCTTGGGGGTCCGCTGATGCTTTCTACCCAACGATAATTTAAGAGGCCCGCATTTTTTAAACGCGTTAACAAAGGATACAATGTACCTTCTAGAATATGCAAATTGGCCAACTTCATTTTCTCAACAATATCACTTGGATAAACCTCCCCTTGTTGAATGATGGACAATATGCAAAACTCCAAAACGCCCTTGCGCATCTGACTTTGTGTGTTTTGAATATCCATAAGAATTAATTTGAAACACAAAACTAAGGATATTTATAGTACTATGTATGGCATAGTACTATAAATTTAGGCATAAATATTACAATACATTGATTTACAATATATTATATAAATAATATTTTTATGAACGAAACTAGGAAAGGATAAATGGTAGCGTAAAACTCCTCTAATAAAACATTAATAGACCACTAATTCGTAAAAATCTTCCTCTTTTAAATAGGTATTGGCAAGGGCTTGTAATTCCTCAGGACGAACAGAACGCACCACTTTAATGGTATTGTAAAAATAGTCTTCCGTTAAATCATTTAATAAATAGGTTTTCCAGCGACTTATAATTTGAAAGGGTCCATCCAAATCACCTAATAAAGCACCCAACATATAATTTTTAACCAATTTTAATTCATCTTCTCCCACAGGTTCTTCTCTTAATTTTTTCATTTCCTTATACACTTCTTCAATCGTGGCTTTGCAAACATCTTTACCTGCATCGGTACTTACCATCCAAGCCCCTGCATGTTTATAGTTTTGTAAATAACTATGTATACCATAAGTATAACCCTTGTCTTCTCTAATATTACTCATCAGCCTGGATCCAAAAAATCCACCAAAAATATTATTCAGCACTTGTGCTGCAGGAAAATCGGGATGATGTCTATTCGGAAAATGTCTGGCTAAACGAATGGAGCCTTGCACCGATGCTGCATCATTAATAATACTATATTTTTTTTCAGTAGCAGATATAATAGGATGCGCCTGCTCCTTAATTTCTTTTTTATTTAATGGCAGCTGGCCAATATGCTTATTGAGTAAGGATTCCATGGTAGAAGGAAATTTACCTGCAATAAAAATGACGCATTTTCCATTTAAATAATACTGTTCATAAAAAGCCACTAGGTCTTCTCTATTAATAGCTGTATAATCTTTTTCTACAGAATATTTTCCATAAGGATGATCAAACCCAAATAAGTATTCATCAATTAATCTATTGGCAATAAAGTCGCCTTTTTTCAAATTCAGTAGTAACCTTTGAATTTGATTTTGCTTTAAAATGGCAATTTCTTTTTCAGGAAAACTCGCTTCTGAAATAATCTCTCCCATAATAGGAATGACTTCATGAAAATGTTTTGATAAACCATGTAAAGTCACCGTGGCTGTTTCATTGGTACAGGTTCTATTTAAATGCGCTCCGTAAAATTCAAAGGCATCGGTAATTTCAAAAGAGGTTTTGCTGGCAGTTCCATTTTTTAATAAAAAATTAGTGGCAGCAGCCACCCAGTTTTTTTGTTCAAAACTATTGCCTGCATAAAATACCATATCCACAAGCAACACTTCCTGTGAGCCGCCTTCATAGGCATAGACCTCTACCCCATTATCTAAGCTAAACTTTTGATAAGGTTTCAATTGAATATTAAAATCAATAGCGTCTTTAATAACAGGTGCTACTATTCTGTCTAGGGCCATGATTTAGGATTTACTATAATAATATAATGTGTTGCGATTGTTCTCTTGGAATATTTGTTGAGCTGTATGCTGAATCATAGTAGGCGTTACTCTTTGATACATCCCCAACTCTTTGTTCATTAAGTCTGCGTCTCCTAATAATTCATAATAAGCCAGACTATGGGCCCTATTCATAATACTCATATCCTCAAAACAAATCACACTTTCTGTTTTATTAATTACTTTTTGCACTTCTTTGGCATCCAGTATTTCATTTTTAATTTTTTCTATTTCTTCTAGTACCGCCTTCTCTGCCACTGCCATACTAATGCCCTTCACTAATTTTCCTTCTATGACAAGTAGCCCCGGATCCACGGTTCCAAAATGATAACAATCAATGGATGAAAAAATTTGTTTCACTTTAATGAGTTGCTCATATAATCTTGCAGAAGTACCTCCTCCTAAAACTTCAGTAATTAAATCAGTGGCATGATAGCCTTCATCAAAACGGCCTCCCATATGCCAGGTCATCATGAGCATATCTAAAGGCACATCGGCGCGTACATCCATGGACCTAGTTTTTTCTTGTACAGGCTCCTTCGGTAAATTGCGTACATAGGCTTTGCCAGCTTCAATAGGACCAAACCATTTTTCGGCTAATTTTTTTACTTGTTCTGTCTCTACATTACCCGTCACCACTAATATGGCATTGTTAGGACGATAAAATTGAAAGAAAAAATCTTTCACATCTTCCATAGTCGCATCTTCCACATGTGCAAGTGATGCACCAATGGTCATCCAACGATAAGGATGTTGGGTATATGCCAAGCTGCGCATTTTATGCCAAGCATCTCCGTAAGGTTTATTGATATAATGTTCTTTGAACTCTTCGCAAACTACTTTGCGTTGTACTTCTAAACTTTTTTTACTAAAAGCCAAGGACAACATTCTATCACTCTCTAACCAAAAAGCAGTTTCAATATTTTCTGCAGGTATTTGACAATAATAATTCGTTAAGTCATTCGTAGTGTAGGCATTATTTTCTCCGCCCGCTCTTTGAAGTGGTTCATCGTATACAGGAATATTTACACTGCCTCCAAACATCAAATGTTCAAACAAATGCGCAAAGCCTGTTTTAGCAGGGTCTTCATCCTTGGCCCCCACATTATATAAAACATTTACTACGGCCATAGGGGTACTGGTGTCTTGGTGCACCAATACTTTAAGGCCATTGTCTAGTTGAAATTTTTCAAATTGTATCATAACAGAGGGCGAAAATACTTAATAACTACAACAGTTCCTTTTCTATTGCAAGAACCTTCTTTAAAGCCCTTTCGAAACCCGATAAATTCGATTAACTTTGTGGCCAATTAATACCTAAGCTATGCAGCTGGAATCATTATACCAAAGAGCCTTGAATTTTGAACACTTAAGCAAGGAAGAAGGCCTATTTTTATTTGAAAACGCGCCACTTACCGAGTTAAGTCATATTGCCAATGAGTTGAGAAAAAAACAAGTGCCCCATGGTAAAGTAACCTGGCAGATAGATAGAAATGTAAATACCACCAATGTTTGTATTGCGAATTGTAAGTTCTGTAATTTTTATAGAGTGCCTGGACATCCTGAATCTTATATTACGGATATGGACACCTACCGCCAAAAAATTAAAGAAACTATGGAATGGGGCGGTGATCAATTATTATTGCAAGGAGGCCATCATCCTGAATTAGGCTTGGCTTTTTACACCGATATATTTAGCCAGATTAAAAAAGAATTTCCAACAATTAAACTACATACACTAGGGCCCCCAGAAATTGCACATATTGCAAAGTTGGAAAAAATGAGTCATACCGATGTCTTGAAAGCCTTAGTGGCTGCAGGTATGAATTCACTGCCTGGTGCGGGTGCAGAAATTTTAGTAGACCGTGTCAGAAAATTAGTGTCTAATGGAAAATGTGGTGCAGACGAATGGTTAGATGTCATGGCTGCAGCACATCAATTAAATATTACTACAAGTGCCACCATGATGTTTGGCCATGTGGAAACTTTAGAAGAAAGATTTATTCACTTAGTGCGCATTCGTGAAGTACAAGATAGAAAACCAAAAGAGGCCAAAGGATTTTTAGCCTTCATTCCTTGGACCTTCCAAGAAGTAGACACCCTACTTACCAAAATTAGAGGGGTACATAATTTAACGACTACAGAAGAGTATATAAGAATGATTGCCATTAGTAGAATTATGCTACCTAATATTAAAAATATTCAAGCAAGTTGGTTAACCGTAGGAAAAGCGACTGCACAGGTTTGTTTGGAAGCAGGGGCCAACGATTTTGGAAGTATTATGCTAGAAGAAAATGTAGTGAGCGCCGCAGGTGCCCCACACCGTTTTACCTATAAAACTATACAGGAAGCTATTAAGGAAGCAGGTTTTGAGCCTCAGTTAAGAGACCAGCAATACGAATGGAGAACCTTGCCTACTGCTATTCAAGAGCAAACTATAAACTACTAGTAAGTAAGCGTTTAGGGAGCCTTTAGCTTAAAATATTTTCGTTTAAAACAAGCCATTGACTGTAACATTTAGGTCATGCGCTCGTTTAATGCTAATAGAACCTTCTTTTATACATGACCAACTTAGCATGACCGACTTAGAATTCAATATATGTGTTGATGATTACTCCGACGGGGTATACCGCTTTATACTAAAAATTAGTAAAAATAAAGAGGACACCAGAGATATTGTGCAAACCGCTTTTGAAAAATTATGGGTAAATAGAGAAAAAGTAAAAACCCTAAAAGCCAAATCCTATTTATTTACAGTGGCCTATCATTTAATGATCGACCAACTTAGAAAAGAATCTAAGATAATTATGACCGATAGCTTTGATGAAAATGCCAATGCTATTACCCAGGGCAGTTCTGAATTAAAGCAATTATTATTAGAAGCCATTAATAATTTGAACCCCACACAGAAGTCTTTAATTCTTTTAAAAGATTACGAGGGTTATTCTTACCAAGAAATTGGAGAGATTATGCAATTATCAGAATCACAAGTAAAAGTGTATTTGCATAGAGCCCGATTAATTTTAAAAAATAAATTAACTCATCTTGAAAAAATGAGTGCTTAATAATGATTAACGAAAACAACTACGAAACTTATTTCATGTCATACATTGACAATGAATTAAATGCTGCCGAAAGAGCGGCCGTAGAAGCTTTTGTCTTGACTGAACCAAAATATGCAGCCGCATTAGCGTTATTTGAAAAAACAAAATTGCATGCATCCTCCAATGAATTCATGGAGATGGAGGATAAAATATTTTTATACCGTTTTACAGAAATGGATGCCAAACTAGATGGCGATTTTAAAAAATCTTTATATAGAAAGCAAGCGCCCGTTCGTAAAATAATATTTACCCCAAATCTGATGAGGGCTTCCTTTGCTATTGCAGCCATGCTTATTTTATTCATAGGTCTGCAGTTGTTTAAAACAGAATCAAGCATATCAGAATCAAACATAGTAGAGTCGAATATAGTAGAGACGCCTTTAAAAGATAAAACTACAGTCGCAAGTACCAATATACTAATACCCGCAGAGAATCAAACATTAGCCAATTCAGCTATAGCTACTAAAGCCATCACAAAAAATCAAACCATTCTTGCTAGCACTAATAACACAAGTAATTCTATCAATACAAATATTGTTAGCAGTTCCTCAAGCCAAGCAAGTAGAGAAAATGATAGCCAAAATATAGTAGTAGCTAAATTCAGTGAGGGCCAAATAAGTTCAACTGCTATGGAAACAATGGCTACTGAAGAAGAAAAAACAATCCTTCCTACTAATTATAAAGAAATTGATACGGAGGAAGAAGATAGAACCATTAATATTGGCATACTCGAAATTGACGCTGCTGCTTTCAGAGGTATTACTAGAAAATTTTCAGCCTTACTTAAAAGAAATAAAATAGAAAAATAAATATGAAAAAAATAATCGCCCTACTAACACTAAGTTTATCAATCTTATTTAGCCTTCAAAGTTTTGCACAAAACGATAGTTCAAAAACCAGCCCTAGTATTCAATTACTAGCTGATAGTAGCTTCAGTGCAAATGATACTATTAAAATTGGCAATATGCTTATTATCAAAAAGCAAGGCGGCCGCAATAATGACTATGATAATAATAGTTACTATAGTGGAAGAAGAAATTGGAATAGTTATAATAATAAAAAAAGAAATAGGCTGTATGGTACCAGTTTAAATATCACCAATGGGAAAATAAGAAAAGATACTTTTTTGTCTGTGAATGATGACACTGTAAGACTAGGTAGATTAAATATTATTAAATCACAAGACAGTAACCATAAAAAAGACTGGGAATCAATGATAGAGGATGGCGATTTTGATAATACCCGCATTAGCATTGAGCGTGCGCCTAAAAAATTAAAAAATGTAACTACTAATTGGTTCTCTTTTGATTTAGGCTATGCGAATTATACAGACGAGTCGCCGCAAATGGCTTATTTAGCGATATACCCTCCTAGTAAGTACTGGGTGAATTCAGGTAGTTTAAAATTAGATAACAGAAAAGCTAGTAATTTTAATATTTGGATTGTACAACAAAAGTTAAATGTATACCAACATAAAATAAATTTAAAATATGGAGTGGGTTTTGAAATGTTCAATTTCAGATTTGAACAACCGGTAAGTTTTAGAAATGAACCGGGCAAAACTCTGTACATGGACGATGTGAATTTTACAAAAAATAAATTATTCGTCAAGTACTTGACAGTACCCGTTCAATTAAACTTTCAACCCAACCCTTATAGCCGTAAAGGTTTTTATGCAAGTATAGGTTTAAGTGCGGGTTATTTAGTTGATGCCAGAAACAAACAAATAAGTCCTGAAAGAGGCAAGCAAAAATATGATGGCACTTTTGAATTAAATAATTTACGATTTGCGACCATTGGTGAATTAGGTATTGGTGGTATAAGATTATATGGCTCTTATGGTTCCATTAATTTATTTGATAAAAATCAAAGTCATTTTTCTTTCTTCCCTTATGCCCTTGGTTTAAGATTTAGCAATTTTTAAAATAGATCCTTACTAAAAAGTTTTTGATTTGGTTTTGTTGATTTTTGGTGAAAAAAAAGCCCCTCGATACATCGGGGGGCTTTTTAATTATATAAGTTAATTATCTAGGTCTAATAAAGTTTATACTAAATTTTCTGCACCAAAATAAGGCTGCAATACTTTCGGAAGGGCAATACCCGCTTCGGTTTGGTAGTTTTCTACAATGGCTGCAAAAATTCTTGGAAGGGCCAATGAACTACCATTTAATGAATGCGCAAACTGAATTTTACCAGCTGCATCCTTGAAACGACATTTCATTCTATAGGTTTGGTAAGATTGGAAATTTGAAACACTACTTACTTCTAGCCATCTATCTTGAGCTGCACTATACACTTCAAAATCATAAGTAATGGCAGAAGCAAATCCCATATCACCTCCGCATAATCTTAAAATACGGTATTGTAAACCCAGGCTTACTAATAATTTTTCAACGTGCGCTACCATTTCATTTAATACTTCATCGCTTTTATCAGGATGTACAATTTGTATAATTTCTACTTTCTCAAATTGATGCACTCTATTTAATCCACGTACGTCTTTTCCAAAACTTCCTGCCTCTCTTCTAAAGCAAGGAGAATAAGCGGTCATTTGTAATGGCAACTCTGTCTCTTTCAATACCACATCTCTATAAATATTAGTAACAGGTACTTCCGCTGTAGGAATTAAATAAAAATTATCTGCAGTGGCATGATACATCTGTCCTTCTTTGTCGGGTAGTTGCCCAGTCGCAAATGCAGAAGCTTCATTTACCATAAAAGGTGGCAAGTATTCTGTATAGCCCGCAGCAATATTAAAATCTAAAAAATATTGTACCAAGGCTCTTTGAAATTTTGCACCCTTGCCAATATATAAAGGAAAACCACTGCCTGTGATTTTAGAGCCCGTTTCAAAATCAACTAAATTGTATTTACTAATTAAATCCCAATGCGCCTGAGCCCCTGCATGCAGTGTAGGTGTTTCACCGCCTTGCTTCACGAGTTCATTCTCTTCAGGTGTTTTTCCTTTGGGTACTAAGTCATGCGGTAGGTTAGGGAATTGAACAATGGTGTTTTGCAATTGTAATTCTACCTCGGCCATCTTTATTTTAAGTGGATCTAATTGTGTTTTTAAACCCGCTACTTCATTTTTTAAGTTTTCTGCCTGCTCTTTTTCACCCTTGGCCATTAGCCCCCCAATTTCTTTGGAAGCCGCATTCACCTTGGCCTGCATTTCATCAAAAGAAGCTTGTAATTGCTTTCTTTCATCATCCATGGCTATAACGGTATCCACCAAATCCAAATTAGCGAAATGCTTAATAGCCAATTTCTGCTTAGCTATTTCTTTGTTTTGGCGTAAAAAACTCACTTGTAACATCGGGTCAAATTTTAGCAAAGATAATCAAAGCATTGTACTACGCCTAGATATCCCCTACCTTTGCCTCATAAATTGAAAATGAGCTATGGCCTCCATAAATGACGACTTTCAGACCAGGTGGTGGGATTTAGAGAAAAGACTGATGGACCGCTTCGGTAAAAAACCCGATGTTGAATCTATATTATTCCTCATTGGGCTTCAAGAAACAGGCTTTTTAATAGAAAAGATAAGTAAGGAACAGAAGCAGGACCTCATGCATGTGGCTATCTGCAAGATCCTTTCTAGCAGTGGTTATTATATACTAGAAGGCCTAGACGAAGAGGGCTGGCCGCATTTTAAGCAATTAAAGGGCCTGCCTACAATGGACCTAATAGAACAGGAAGGATTTTTAAAAGACCATATTTTACTCTATTTTGATAACAATAGCTTCTAGCTCATTGGTTTTTTAGTGTTTTTTATGAATCTTTGCAACAATAAAAAATAAACTATGCAATTCCCAGCCGACTTACGTTACACAAAGGACCACGAATGGATTAAATTAGAAGGCAATACTGCCACTATTGGTATTACCGATTTCGCACAAGGCGAACTAGGGGATATTGTATACATTGATATTAATACTGTAGGAAAAATGCTTTCCGCTGAAGCCGTATTCGGAACAGTAGAAGCCGTAAAAACAGTAAGTGATTTATTTTTACCAGTGTCGGGTACTATATTAGAAGTAAACTCTGCACTAACTGCTCAACCAGAATTAGTGAATACCGATCCTTATGGTGCAGGTTGGATGGTGAAAGTAACTGTTGTTAATGTAGCTGATGTAGAAGCTTTATTAACCAGCGAGGCCTATAGTCAGTTGGTTCATTAATCCATTATGACAAATTCATTTAAAACTTTCGTTTGGGTCATTTTTGAATTTGTACTCATATTTATTTTATTAAGTATGCCTAGTAGCGGTGAACCAGGTACAGGTTGGTTATCCTACTTATTAGAATTACCTTATGCAGATAAAGTAATTCATGTTGGATTATTCGGAAGCTTAGCCTTATCACTATTTTCACATTTAGAACAGTATTCAAATATTTCTTTTAGGTCAACAAGAACAAAGGCATTGTCATTAATACTTTGTATTGTATTTGGAATCGGCATGGAATTTTACCAAAAATATTTTGTGCCCTCTAGAGGTTTTGAAGTAGGAGATATGTTAGCAGATGCCATGGGAGCCTTACTAGCACTACCTTTTTTTAATATGGTGAAACATTATATACAACCAAAACTGAAGTCAATATAAATGGGTATTGAAAAAGACATACAACAAACGAATTTCAGAAATGAATTTCAAAAAATGAGTATCAATATCATTTATACCGCGAATTGGTTAAATGAAAAGATGGGCCAAATTTTGTCTACAGAAGATATTACCCAACAACAATATAATATTTTAAGAATTTTGCGTGGTAGCGAATGTCCATTGAGTACTTTAAAAATTAGAGAGCGCATGTTAGATAAGATGAGCGATACCAGTAGAATTGTAGACCGCTTAATTGTAAAGGGCCTAGTAGAAAAAACGGCCTGCATAAAAGATAAAAGACTGGTAGATATTACTGTTACTAAAAAAGGACTCCAATTATTAGAAAAATTAGATGCTCTAAATGAGCAAATCGACTCCATCTTAAATGGCGTGAGTGAAAAAGAGGCTCATACAATAAATCAAATTTTAGATAAGCTTAGAGAAGATAGCAATACTATATAAATTAAATTTTTACCGATGCGTTTATTCATGAGTATCCTATTTATAGGATTTTTTCTTTTTACAAAAGCACAACCCGCTTTTAACGATAAAAATGTTTTTGAATTTAGAGGCGTATGGATAGCTACTGTTGAAAATATAGACTGGCCTAGTAAAAGAGGTTTATCCAATCAAACACAGAAAGAAGAATTTATTACACTACTAGATAGGCATCAAAAAAATGGCATGAACGCTATTATTATGCAAGTGCGTCCTGCTGGTGATGCGTTTTATCCCTCTACCTTAGAGCCTTGGAGCGAATACCTGATGGGCACGCAGGGCTTGCCTCCTAGCCCCTTTTATGATCCCTTAGCATTCATGATTAACGAAACGCATAAAAGAGGAATGGAATTTCATGCCTGGATTAATCCTTACCGCGCCGTATTCAATGTAAAAAAATCAAGCGTAGCGCCCAGTCATATTTCTAAACTACATCCTGAATGGTTTTTAACCTATGGAGATAAAAAATATTTTAACCCTGGTCTTCCACAAGTATGGCAACACACTAACCGAATTGTAAGAGACTTAGTAAGCAGGTATGATATTGACGCCATTCATATGGATGATTATTTTTATCCCTACCGTATTGCAGGTAAAGAATTTCCGGATGAAAAAACCTATCAACAAAATAAAAGAGGCTTGTCCAAAGAGGATTGGAGAAGAAGTAATTGCGATACCATTGTCAAACAATTATATGCAAGTATTCACCAAACAAAACCAGGCGTACAGTTTGGTATTAGCCCCTTTGGAATTTGGCGTAATAAATCAAAAGATCCAAGAGGCAGTAACACCAAGGGAGGTCAAACCAATTACGACGACTTATACGCCGATATATTATTATGGTTAGAAAAAGGTTGGGTAGATTATATAGCCCCACAAATTTATTGGGAGCATGGGCACCCACTTGCCAATTACGATACTATTATTGATTGGTGGGACCAAAACAGTTATGGAAAAAATTTATACATAGGTCATGGTATCTATAAAGCAGGTAGCAATACTGCTTGGAAAGATAAAAATGAACTGCCTTATCAAATTAAAAGAGTGCGCGGTTTAAAAAACACAAGCGGTAGTGCTTATTATAGTAGTACTAGTTTTAAAAATAATATAAATAATTGGAACGATAGCTTACAACAAAACTATTATCAAAAACCCGCCTTAGTGCCTTCTATGCCTTGGCTCGTGCAATATAAAGTAGAAGCGCCTATTGTAAATAAGCAAACTACGAGCAGTTATCAAATTCAAGTGAAATTAGTGAGCAGTATAAAACAATACGCAGTGTTAGAAAGTACAAATAATCAATTTTCGGTAGCTGCAATTCTAATGCCCAATACTAAAATAATTAATTTAAACAATTTAGGCATTCAGAAAAAAACCAACACGCAGTACTGGCTAGTAGCGATAGGAAAGCAAAATCAATTAAGTAGTTTAGTGGCGCTTAACTAATCGTAAACTCGCTTTAATAAAGACTGCTCATTGGCTTTAATGATTAATGGAACATGTTCCACTACCGTCATATCATTGTCTAGTCCAAAGGCTTTTTGATCGCTTTGTGATAATTGCTTGATGTTAAAGTATACATCCATAATAAAGTCCTCTCTAATAGATAATTCATTTTCAATAGAGAAGAAACTTTCTATAATAACATAAGTAATATCGGTGTGGAAGTCCTTTCTTTTTAAAGATTCATATTTGCTATACACACCTAACTCTTGAGATTCATTTAATTCTTGCATTACTTTTTTAAAGCACAAATTCACGCGGGGTTGAATTCTGAAGCCTAATTTAAAATCGACACGCATTACTTTGTCATCCACTAACTCACGAATTGAATATTCCATTCCGTAAGGAGAATCGGTTCTGTCAATATGTAAGAACCAGTAAATATCGGCACGTTTTGGTTTTCTATTTAAAATAGAATCAATGATGCGGTGTTCAATTTCACGGTAGTTATTGGCCTTGGTCAAATACACTAAGTGGGTAGCATATTTAGGCATATCCTTATCAGCACTCAATTCAGAAAGGGGTTCTAAGTAATCTTTCAACTTTACAAAGTCCAAATAACGATTGGTAATTTTTCTAGCTCTATGCCAAATTAACATTATAAAAATGATACTGAATGAAAAGCCTAAAGTGATATAAGCATGTTTAATTTTAATAACATTCGCTAAAAAAAAGGAAATCTCTACTGTACTAAAAATTAATATAACTATAGCCACCAGCGTTTGATTCCACCTTCTAACATTCAATAAGTAAAAATTTATTAAAACCGTGGTCATCATCATAGTTAAAATAACCGAAAAGCCATAAGCGTTTAGCATACTTTCACTATCTCTAAAAAAGAATAGCATTGAAATACATCCAAACCATAATAATAAATTAAAACTTGGAATATAAATTTGTCCTTTTTGATCCGTTGGAAATTTTACAGTCACCCTTGGCCAAAAGTTCATACTAATGGCTTCATTAATTAAAGCAAACGAGCCACTAATTAAAGCCTGGCTCGCAATAATGGTTGCAAAAGTGGCAATACCAATACCAATTAATAAAAACCAATGCGGCATTAATTCATAAAAAGGATTCATTTCACCAATGGTCTGACCCATATGTTGCATTAGCCATACACCCTGCCCCATATAACTAAATACCAAGGCAATCTTTACAAAAATCCAACTGACTTGAATATTAATACGCCCACAATGTCCTAGATCGCTATATAAAGCCTCGGCTCCAGTAGTACATAAGAACACAGCGCCTAATAACCAAAAGCCTTGCGGATAATTCGCAAGTAAGTCATAAGCATAATAAGGATTCAGTGATTTTAAAATTTCTATATTACCTAAAACAGGAATAAGGCCAAGAATTAAAATCATCGAAAACCAAATTAACATGATAGGTCCAAAAGCAAAACCAACAATCTTGGTGCCAAATCTTTGAAAGAAAAATAAAAGTGAGATAATACCAAAAACAATACCTACCGTCAAATTATTACCAGGTACAAAAATGGTTTCGAGCCCTTTTACATCTTTTAAAGCTTCAATAGCAGATGAAACAGAAAGAGGGGGTGTGATCATACCCTCTGCTAATAATAACGCAGCGCCAAATATGGCAGGAATATAAATCCATTTTACATAACGACGAATTAAAGCAAACAAAGAAAAAATTCCACCCTCACCACGGTTGTCTGCGCGAAGCGTTAACAATACATATTTAAAAGTAGTTTGCAAAGTGAGTGTCCAAAAAACACAAGAAATAGCACCATACACTAACTGCTCAGTAATGATTTTATTGTGGACGATGGTTTTAAATACATACAATGGGGAGGTTCCAATATCACCATAAATAATGCCGAGTGTTACGATTAAACCTGCAACAGAAAGTTTGTGTGCATGTTGCCCGCCAGATGATTGTACCATGGATTGGAGTAAATTGAGGACAAAGTTTATAAAAATAATATTTAGAAACAGCCAATTAGGCTAAGTATTTTAGAAATACCCCCAACTATTTTTACTAAGGCTTGTAAGTACCCCATTTTGCTTCCACTGCTTTGAAGCGAAAATCAAAAATTCCTTCTAGCTGCTTTTTAACCAAAATGACCTGGGCGATATCCCCTAAAAAGCCCAAAGGAATTTTATAATGCACAATATCTTCCATTTTCACACCCCCTTTTACCTCGGTAAAATGGTGCTGATGGTGCCACATCGTATAAGGACCAAAGCGCTGTTCGTCTACAAAATAGGCGCCTTCCTTTACATGGGTAATTTCTGTCATCCAATAAAGGGGTATACCTAATAGAGGCTTGACCGTGTATTCTATAATTTGACCAGGGTACATTTTAGCACCATGGTGCTTACTAATAATATTAAAGCCCATTTTTTCAGGGGTAATCTTAGCAAGGTTGGCTGGGCTACTAAAAAAATCCCAGGCTTCTTGAAGGGAAATAGGAATAAACTGCTCGGTATGGAGGCTATATACTTTTGACATACTATAAGAACAACTAAGTCTTGTTTTTGTTGTAATAATTCACCCTAAAGCCATTAATTTTATCCTATGATAACTAAGGCCGCCCAATTAAAGGCATTTGAAACCATTTACGAGAACTTAAATGCCCAACAAAAACTGGCCGTGGATACTATTGATGGTCCCGTGATGGTCATTGCAGGACCTGGTACGGGCAAGACGCAAATACTCGGCGCCCGCATTGGTAAAATACTTTTAGAAACCGATACTGCTCCTGAAAATATATTATGCCTTACCTATACCGATGCCGGTGCTATTGCCATGCGCAAAAGATTGGTCGGTTTTATTGGGGCCAGCGCTTATAAAGTGAATATTGCTACTTTCCATTCTTTTTGTAACGATATCATTCAAGATAATTTATACTTATTTGAAAAGCCCAGCCTAGATCCCATTTCTGAATTAGAAAAAATTGAGCTCTTAAAAAAACTGATCGACCAATTTGATAAAAACAATCCTTTAAAAAGATACCGAGGCGATGTATACTATGAAATGAATAACCTGAGCAGGTTATTTAGTGCCATGAAAAAAGAAGGATGGACCAGTACTTATTTAGTGGAACAAATTGAATGCTACATTACCGAAATTCCTACTAGAGATGAATTTGTTTACAAGAAAAAATACAAACAGTTTGAAGCAGGTGCTTTAAAACAAGGACTAGTAGATGCTGCTATGGAAAAAATGGAAAAATTAAAAGCCGCCGTAATTGCTTTTGATGCTTACCAAGCATTGATGAAATCGCATAGCAGGTATGATTTTGACGACATGATTAATTGGGTAATTACCGCTTTCAAAGAAAATAAAAACTTACTCGCGCAGTACCAGGAAAAATATTTATACATATTAGTAGATGAATACCAAGATACCAGCGGAACGCAAAATGAACTGGTACAATTATTAGTGAACTATTGGGACCAGCCCAATTTATTTGTAGTGGGCGATGACGATCAAAGTATATTCAGGTTCCAAGGAGCCAATGTGGAGAATATGCTGCACTATCAAAAGCAGTACCATGCAGCCATAACTACCATTGTACTTGAAAATAATTATAGGTCTACGCAGCCTATTTTAAATGCCTCTACTTTATTAATTAATAATAATCAAGAAAGGTTAATTAATAAAATGGATGGGCTCTCTAAAAATTTAATTGCTGCCTTACCTGAAAATAAAAATATTGACATTGTTCCCTCTATTTATGCCTACAACGACCCGCAAGAAGAAATGATAGGCATTGCAGAAAAAATTAATCAACTCATACAAGCAGGGACTCAACCAAAAGATATTGCGGTATTGTATAAAGAAAATAAATACGGAGAAGAGATTGCACATTTTTTACAACAAAAAAATATTCCTTTATTTAGTAAAAGAACGGCTAATTTATTTGACCAGGTACTCATTCAACAAATTATAAGAATATTAGATTACCTCGCCTGCGAATGGGATCAGCCCAATGAAGGTGCTAATTTATTATTTGAAATTTTACATTTCTCTTGGTGGAAAATTTCACCTATTACTATTGCGACATTAACTGTAGAAGCCAATCAACTAAAATATGCGCATCCGGAAAATACTTTTAGAAAAGTATTAATTGATAAAACAAAGGAGGTACAAACTGCTTTGTTTAGCGAAGGAGGCATGAGTGAAGTGGCCAAGGCCATGCAGGTATTAGAGGACCTTATGAGCCAGGTGGCCAATGTTACCTTGGTGAACTTAATAGAACAGGTCTTACAAAAAACAGGTATTATTCAAAATGTTTTAACGGGTCCGAATAAAAATCATGAGTTAAACTTAGTCAGTAGCTTTTTCGATTTTATTAAAGAGGAAACACATCGTCATCCAACACTGCATTTAAATAGTTTGGTAGATATGTTAAAACTGATGCGAAGAGAAGACATTCGTTTGCCTCTTCCTATTACCACAGGCTCTGATGCTGGCGTAAACTTATTAACTACCCATGGCAGTAAGGGTTTAGAATTTCAATATGTATTTTTAGCGGGCACCAATGCGCAGTATTGGGAAAAGAAAAGAAGAACGGCCAGCGCAGGTTATACCCTACCCGATACGGTATTAAGTAGCTTAGAACATGCTGATGATAAAGAAGAGTTAAGAAGATTATTTTATGTAGCCATTACTAGGGCTAAACAATTTTTAACCATTTCTTATAGTCAATATAAGGCCGATGGCAAAGAGGCCGAGCCTAGTCAATTTATTATTGAAGTCTTAGAAGGTAAAGAAGCGAATATTCAAAAAATAGAATTAGCGCAGGATATTAAAACGTCATATAAGTTGCTTCGTTTGCAAACTGCACCCATGCCGGAAATTCAACAACTAGAGGATGATTTTATCAATCCTAAACTAGAAAAGTTTTCGATGAATGTAACGGCATTGAATAATTATTTAAAATGTCCTTTACATTTTTACTACAATAGTTTAATAAGAGTGCCTGCAGGTAAATCGGAGGCCACTACTTTTGGTTCAGCCATCCACGATGCTTTGAATAAGTTATTTAAGAAAATGCAAGAAGCGGGTAATAATAAATTCCCCGACACACAAACCCTTATTCAAGATTTTAACTATTACATGAATAGGCATCGAGAAGCCTTCACGCAACAAGAGTTTAAGGATAAAACAGAATTAGGGGAAACGGTGCTTATCAAATATTATGATAGGTATATAAACGAATGGAATAAAGTAGTGTCTACTGAATTTAGAATTAATAATGTGGTGGTGAAAGAAATTCCTTTAAAAGGAACTATTGATAAAATTGAATTTAATGGAAAGCAGGTAGTAGTGGTAGATTACAAAACAGGTAATATTGAAAATGCAAGAGAAAAATTAAAAGGGCCGAATGAAAAAAATCCTTTAGGAGGAGATTATTGGAGACAGGCCGTATTTTATAAAATACTACTGAACCACCATCCTAAAAATTGGGAAGTGACCACGGCCGAATTTGATTTCATAGAACCTAATAAGAAAAAGGAGTTTGAAAAAATTGCAGTGCCTATTACAGATGCCGATATCACTACCGTGAGTCAACAAGTACAAATGGTTTGGGGTAAAATTCAAGCCAAAGATTTTTACACCGGTTGTGGCAAGGAAGATTGCCATTGGTGTAATTTTGTTAAAACAAACGAATTAGCAGTGGCACTGCATGAAATAAAAGCGGCCGCTGAATCAGACGAAGAATAAATCAATTAAGTTTGCATTCTATGAGGAAGTTTTCAATACTGAAATTAGGGGTCCTGGCTATTTGGGCGCTTTCAAGCATCATGCAATTAGAAGGTTGCGCCAATATCGTACCTCCTAGTGGCGGACCTAAAGATAGTTTACCTCCCTACTTAATTACAGCAAGGCCCATTGATTCTGCACTAGGTGTGTTCCCTAAAGAAATTTTAGTAGGCTTTAACGAATTTATTACCACTACTTCTATTCAAGAAAATTTAATTGTCTCTCCTACTTTAAAAAATACCCCCCTCATTGATGCGCGTTTAAATAGTATAAAAATAAGAATTGCCGATACTTTATTAAATAATACCACTTATAGTATACAATTTGGTGATGCCATTAAAGATGTGAATGAAGGTAATATCTTAAAAAACTTTACTTATGTGTTTACTACCGGTACTCGTTTAGATACCGGAAAAATAAAGGGTAAAGTAATGCTTGCCGAAAGCGGCAGAGTGGATAGTACTTTTGTGGTGATATTGCAACCTGCGGGCAAAGACTCTGCTATTTTTAAAGAGCGTCCTAATTATTATACCAAGCTGAATGGCAAAGGACAGTTTAGTTTTAATTTTTTACCAAAAGGCGCCTATAATATTTTTGTACTCCCTAACGATTACACTAAAAAGTACGACGATAGCACTAAGTTTTTTGCTTTTCTAGATAGCGCTATTAGTATTGAAACGACAAAGGACTCCCTTCAACTATATGCATTTCAAGGAGCTAAAAAGCAAGTTAAAATAAAGTCGAGCAGTACTTTAAAAGTCACAAAAAAAACGGGCGCCATTTTAAAATACAATAAAGATTTTGACGGAAGCGAACAAGATATTTTACATCCCTTACACTTAACCTTTGAAACGCCCATACATTTCAATGATAGCTTCCCTATTGCTTTGTGTGATACATTTAATAAAAAACTAGCGGGTTCTAGTATAAGCATTGATACAGCACATCCTGAAACCATTATTGTTTCTTATCCATGGAAATTTGCCACCAAGTATCGACTCATTATTCCGCAGGCCTCCATTAAAGATTCACTTAATAATATTCTAGTAAAAACAGATACCCTGGCCTTTATTACAAAAAATGAAGAGGCTTATAATAGTGCTACTATTCGAATTAAGGATTTTGAAAATTTAAAAAATCCAATACTGCAATTAAGCAAGGAGGATAAAGTAAAATTTAGCTACCCTATTGTTTCAGCCCTTCTTACTATTAAACAATTACCTCTTGGAGAATATACCCTTAGTCTATTATTAGATAATAATAATAATGGCAAATGGGATACAGGCGCTTATTATGGTAAGCAAAAACTACAGCCTGAAATAGTGCAATGGTTTTCTACTCCTCTAAATATTAGGGCCAATTGGGAGAATGAAATAAATTTAATTTTAAATAAGTAATTTTACAGCTAGTATAACAATATGCAATTACCTTCTACTTTATTAGAAAACGCAGTGGCCGAATTTGCCAAGCTACCAGGCATTGGTAAAAAAACCGCACTACGATTGGTATTGCATTTATTAAAACAAGAGCAGGACGTCACCAATAATTTTAGTGAGGTATTAAAAAAAATGCGCAAGGAAATTCAATTCTGTCAAAAATGTTATAATATCAGCGATGGTACTATTTGTTCTATTTGTGCGAATTCAGGCAGACAAAAAAATACGATTTGCGTGGTGGAAAATATTAGAGACGTAATAGCGATAGAAAATACACAGCAATTTAATGGAACCTATCATGTACTAGGGGGTATCATTTCTCCTTTAGATGGAATTGGCCCTGAGCAATTGACCATTGACCCACTTATTGAAAGAGTTAAAAAAGATAAAGTAACAGAATTGGTTTTTGCATTGAATCCCAATATTCAAGGCGATACCACCATTTATTATATTCAAAAAAAGCTTGGACCCAGCACTTGTATGATAACCACTATTGCAAGAGGCATTGCCTTTGGGGGAGAACTAGAATATGCCGACGAAATGACCCTAGGCAAGAGCATATCCAACCGCCAACCTATACACCAGTATATAAAATAGGCAAATTCAACTGAATTATATAATTTTGATGTTCAAACATTAAGTATGAGAATAATATTCGTTTTTTTATGCAGCATTATTGTAAGTAGTTCTTTAGTGGCTCAAAAAAATTATAGTACCACCAAGGCAGAAGTACATTTTATAGCTGTCGACGATAGCGATATTGATGCCGTGAATAAAAATGCAGTATGTCGTCTACAATCCAATGGGGATTTGAGTTTCATCATGCTTATCAAAGACTTTACATTTGAAATGGAAGGCATGCAAAAACATTTTAATGAAGAATATTTAGAAAGCGATCAATTTCCTCGTGCTTTTTTTAATGGCAAGATCACAAATTTTTCTACTGTTAATTTTGCCAAGGATGGCAAGTACCCTATCACGGTAACAGGTACTATGCAAGTACATGGAGTGAATAAAGCCATGCAAACCAGTGGGATGATAGAAATTAAAAACGGCCTACCCATTGCCACTGCAAAGTTTACTGTCACTCTAAAAGACTTTAAAATTGGAGGCATTTTAATTAAAATGGTAGCCGATAAAATCAATATCGATATTAATGCTGCCTTACTCTAAGCAAGCATTTTAGCATAAATAGGGCTTTATTTGGCTGTAAAGCAATAGTGTATTAACTTTGCTCCGCATTGCAGGCGGATTTGTTTATTGTTCAACCTGCTTTCCGAAAGGAAAAAAAAGAACTAATAAACGATACTATTTACACCCCCCACTATTTAATAGTATTATTAGTTGTTCTATTTTCTTTTGGATACATGCATAAAAATTTATTTATGTCAATTCAAGAGACACTCAAAAAAAGAATTTTGGTTATTGATGGTGCCATGGGCACTATGATTCAGCGCCATAAATTAACGGAAGCGGATTACCGCGGCACAAGGTTTGCCGACTGGCCTTCAGACCTTAAAGGCAATAACGATTTATTATGCATTACACAACCCGCCATTGTTACGGGTATTCATTTGCAATATTTAGAAGCAGGTGCCGATATTGTTGAAACCAATACTTTCAGTAGCACTTCTATTGCTATGGCCGATTATGATATGCAATCATTGGCTTATGAATTAAATGTAGCAGCGGCTAAATGTGCGAAGGAAGCTATTAAACAATACAAATCAAAACATCCTAACGCAACAGAGAAATATATTGCAGGTGCTATTGGACCTTTAAATAAAACTTTAAGTTTATCGCCGGATGTAAATAATCCAGGTTTTCGCGCGGTTACTTTTGATGAAGTAGTACTAGCCTATACCGAACAAATACGTGGGCTGGTGGATGGTGGCGTAGATATCATTTTAATTGAAACTATTTTTGATACCTTAAATGCAAAGGCCGCGATATTCGCAGTGAAAGAATATTTTAGAAAAGAAGGCAAGCCTGAATTACCCATGATGATAAGTGGTACCATCACCGATGCATCAGGTAGAACTTTAAGTGGTCAAACCTTATCCGCATTCTATACTTCTATTGAACATGCTAAGCCTTTAAGTGTTGGCTTAAACTGCGCTTTAGGGGCACAAGAAATGAGAAGCCATATTGAAGAACTTGCACAAATAGCCACCTGTTATACATCGGCCTATCCCAATGCTGGCCTACCCAATGCCATGGGTGAGTACGATGAGCAGCCACATGAAACAGCTCATTTTATTGAGGACTGGGCTAAAAATAAATTTGTCAATATTGTAGGAGGCTGTTGTGGCACCACCCCAGATCATATTAAACATATAGCGGATAATGTAAAAAATATTACACCCCGCACGCTACCTATTCAAGACCCAACTATTTAAATTATGAGTGAAGAAATAATACATATTAAACCTTATTTAAGATTAGCAGGATTAGAACCTTTGATTATTCGTCCTGAAACTAATTTTGTAAACGTAGGTGAAAGAACCAATGTAACAGGTTCTAAGAAATTTGCAAGACTTATTAAAGACAATAAATACGAAGAAGCTTTATCTGTCGCAAGAAGTCAGGTAGAAAGTGGTGCACAAATTATTGATGTAAATATGGACGACGCCTTATTAGAAGGGGTTGCTGCCATGACTACTTTTTTAAACTTAATACAAAGCGAACCAGATATTGCCAAGATACCTATCATGATTGATAGTTCTAAATTTGAAATTATTGAAGCGGGTTTAAAATGTGTGCAAGGAAAATGTATAGTGAACTCTATTTCCATGAAAGAAGGAGAAGCTAAGTTTATTGAGCAAGCATATATTTGTAAAGCCTTTGGTGCAGCCGTAATTGTAATGGCTTTTGATGAAAAAGGACAGGCCGATACCAAGGACCGTAAAATTGAAATTTGTTCTCGCGCTTATAAAATTTTAGTAGAACAAGTAGGATTTGATCCTCAAGATATTATTTTCGATCCCAATATTTTTGCAGTGGCCACGGGTATTGAAGAACATAATAATTATGCAGTAGATTTTATTGAAGCAACCCGTGTTATTAAAGAAAGAATGCCACTTGCTAAAGTAAGTGGGGGTGTATCGAATGTATCTTTCTCTTTTAGAGGAAATGATGCAGTGCGCGAATCCATTCATGCTGTATTCTTATTCCACGCTGTGAAAGCGGGTATGGATATGGGTATTGTGAATGCAGGTCAATTAGAAGTCTATGATGAAATTGAACCTACTTTAAGAAATTTATGTGAAGATGTAATACTCAATAGAAATAACGATAACAACGAAGCGACTGAAGCCTTGATTCAATATGCAGATACTGTACAAGCAAAAGGCAAGGTGGAAGTAAAGAGTGCTGCATGGAGAGAAGGCACCGTAGAAGAAAGATTAGCGCATTCATTAATTAATGGTATTACCGATTTTATTGACGCCGATACAGAAGAAGCAAGATTACAATACAGCGAACCCTTAGAAGTCATTGAAGGACCACTGATGGCAGGCATGAACCAAGTGGGTGATTTATTTGGTGCAGGAAAAATGTTTTTACCGCAGGTGGTAAAAAGTGCAAGGGTAATGAAAAAAAGTGTGGCGGTGTTAACACCCTTTATTGAAGCAGAAAAAGAAAGAAAAAAATTAGCCTCTATAAACCCGAATGGGGCAAGCAAGGGACCTGCTAAAATATTATTAGCCACTGTGAAAGGCGATGTGCATGATATTGGAAAAAATATTGTGGGTGTGGTACTCGGTTGTAATGGTTATGAAATTATTGATTTAGGGGTGATGGTCGCTGCCGATAAAATTTTAACAGAAGCGCAAAAGCAGGAGGTAGATATTATTGGACTCAGTGGACTTATTACGCCTTCTTTAGATGAGATGGTGTATATCGCTAAAGAAATGAAACGTAGAGGAATGACTATTCCACTTATGATTGGAGGTGCTACTACTTCTCGTATGCATACTGCCGTAAAAATTGCACCTGAATATGGTGATGGTGTAATACATGTATTAGACGCCTCCAGAAGTGTAACGGTGGCTGGTTCATTATTAAACAAAGACCAGAAAGCCCCTTTCTTATTAGAATTAGAAAAAGCCTATGCAGGACTGAAATCCGATTTTGACAATAAAAAAACAACCAAGCAGTCACTTAGCTATGCGGACGCTTTACAAAACAAAGCCATCATTGATTGGGAAAATTTTAAAGTGGTAGCGCCTAGTTTTACGGGTAATAAAGCCATAGAGATAAACGACTTATCGGAACTTGTAGACTATATCGATTGGAAACCCTTCTTCATTGCCTGGGAATTACATGGTAATTTCCCTGCTATTTTAACAGACAAGGTAGTAGGAGAAGTAGCTACCAAATTATATGCCGATGCGCAAAAATTATTAAAGCAAATTGTTGAAGAGAAATGGCTAACCGCCAAAGGAGCCATAGGCTTCTGGCCAGCCAGTTCCCATAACGATGATGTAGTTGTAGAAAATGGTAAAGAAAAACTATCCTTACATTTTTTAAGACAGCAAGCTAAAAAAACAGTGGGTCAACCCAATTATTCATTGGCCGATTTTATTTGCCCAGCTGCTGAAAATAAAAAAGACTTTATAGGTGCCTTTGCAGTTACCATTCATGGTATTGAAAAACATATCAAGCATTTTGAAGAAAACTTAGACGACTACAATAAAATTATTTTGCAAGCCTTGGCCGATAGACTAGCAGAAGCCTTTGCAGAATACTTACACGCTAAAACTAGAAAAGAATATTGGGGCTATGCGGCGGATGAAACTTTAAATAATGAGTCTTTAATTAGTGAGCAGTATGTAGGCATTCGTCCTGCACCAGGTTATCCTGCTTGCCCAGACCATACCGAAAAATATACTTTGTTTAATTTATTAGACGCCGAAAAAAATACGGGCATTAGTTTAACAGAAAGTTTAGCCATGTATCCAGCCTCTAGTGTTTGTGGTTGGTATTTTGCGAATCCACAAAGTCAATATTTTGGATTAGGTAAAATTAATCAGGACCAAGTATTAGATTATACGAAAAGAAAAGATAAGCCATTAGAATATATCACAAGGTGGTTACAGCCGGTGATTGATTAATAATTCTTTGCTTTTCTATTGGTTTCATGACCGCTTTGAATATTTTAACAAATTTGCTGATTGAAGTTAGAATAAATATTGAAGCACAGTACTATAAATGAACTAAATTTGAACTATCATTTTATATGACTTATGAAACCCTTGATCCTTACTAAATTTCTACTATTTACATTACTCTTCTCCTTTCAAGGATGGTCTCAAAACGCATCCACCCCAAAAGTGGTAGTGGAACAAATTCAAGCCTATTCTTACTTAAACCCAACGGCTAGTTACTGGAAAATTCCAGCGAATATCAGTCCTATTTTAGAAACCTTAGACTCTAGTCTTTTTGTTACTTTAAAAATGCAAAGAGATAAAGACTATACCACTACTACTAATGCACTTACTAAACTAAATCAAACTGGTAAAATAAAAATTGATTGGTCTAATAGCCTTACTATTCCTTATCACGCATATATAGAAATATATGAGATGGATCCCGAATTTGCTTACAAAAATGATTTAGTCAATTTATCAGAAACTGCGAAAGACAGTATCCATTCAGTATGGTTTATCGCTTGTTCTATATTTAATTTAAAAAAAGAGCGTGTTTTTCAAAAAACAATTATGTTGGGCTTTACCCCCGTTGAATCTCTTGGGCTAGGTTATACTATTAAGTCCACCCCTAGTATGCCCAATTTATTATACAATGCAATTGCCAAGTCCATGAACTATTTGGATGCGGAGGGAGACGAAATAGATTTTATCAATGTCAAAGTTCCTGCAGCCTATGCCACAGATAATTACTGGATGCCCTTTGTGCACAATATGCCCAGAATACTATTTGATACTACAAAGAAGTTCATTTCTTTTGAAGACAATGCTGGAGTGCACGCTTTAAGAATGCCACCAGCTGTTTTGAAAAAAATAAATAACAAAGATAAATCTGAAACCAATCCCTATAAAAACTTAGTGGAGCTCCTTAGAAAAACAAGACCTCAGTTCAATAGAAATGAATACTATCAAGTCATGCAGCCTCTCAGAGATATTAAAAATAATATCGATTATACTTTAGAATCCTATATTGAATTTAATAGCGAGCCGGTCTTCAATGATAATACCCCTAGGTTGGCTATTCAATTTTTACCTGAAGTCATACATCGTATTTTTCAAGACAAGGATAGCATTGGCTATTTTACAGTGAAAGACTTTGTTAAAGAAGAAAATAAATTTTATTACCCTGATCTTGTTTACAACGGGTATGACTCTAGCCATTCAGCTAACCTCGGTACCTTTTTTGCAAAACAACCCATCACACATTCAAGAGTCATTAGTGGTAAATCAATGAATCATGATTTTGTAATTCAACTAAATTATGAAAATAATATTACTACAATACTTATAGATAAACAAATGGTAATGGCCATTAGTGGAAATAAAAAACCCCTTCAAATGGTAGAAAAAAGAAATAACCTTCCTACAATAGAAAATTTATTACTGCTAATAGCTTATGCAGAAATATTTCAACAACCTGGATAAACAAACTATTGCATGCGAATTGTAAGTTATAATGTCAATGGAATTAGAGCCGCTGTTAAAAAAGGGCTTATAGAATGGCTAACAGCATATCCCATTGATATATTCTGTGTTCAAGAAACCAAGGCTAGCGAAAATGATATCGACCTTTCTTTATTTACAGACCTTGGCTACCATGTATCCTGGTTCTCTGCGCAAAAAAAAGGCTATAGCGGTGTAGCTGTTTTTAGTAAAATCAAGCCCGACCTAGTGCAAACAGGTAATGGGTTTGAAATGAGTGATTTTGAGGGCAGGGTCATTAGAGTAGATATAGGGGATCTCACCATTGTAAATGCCTATTTCCCCTCGGGAAGCAGTGGCGATGAAAGACAAACCTATAAATACCAATGGTTAAAAGAGTTTGAAACCTATTTAAAAAAATTGGCGAAGAAACGTCCCAAAATTGTACTTGCTGGCGACTATAATATTGCCCATCAAGAAATTGATATTCATGATCCCAAAGGCAATAAAAAATCTTCTGGTTTTTTACCCGAAGAAAGAGCCTGGATGGATAGCTTTTTAAAAAATGGATGGATAGATAGTTATAGAAAAATAAATCCTATTGCCACAGGTGGTTATTCTTGGTGGACCCAAAGATTCCCGAGTGTAAGGCTACAAAATAAAGGATGGCGTATTGATTATTTATGCACCACAGAAGCCCTAGCAAGCTCTATTAAAGCCGCCACCATCCTACCTATGGTAAAACATAGCGACCACTGCCCGATTGTTTTAGAATTAAAATAAAATATAAAATTATTTTCATGAAAGTGTATAATATTAGTTTTCAAATTGATCCGGTTGTAGAATTTCAATGGTTGGAATGGATGAAAAATAATTTTATTCCTAGCTTAATGTCAAGTCAAAGTTTTACAGAAAATAAATTTTACCAAATTAAGGTGAACGCCGATCAATCGCCTACTTATACCTTGCAACTTTATTGTGACAACATTGAGCTATGGCAGGCCTATCAAGAATTACAGGCAAATGACCATTTAAAGGAAGTACAGCATGCCTGGGGTGAAAAATGCTACTATTTTTGCACCGAAATGCAAATTGTGAATTGAATGTGGATAGATTAAATGGCGGAAACGCAAGGCAGGCCTATATTTCAGCCGATTATCAATGAAACTCAATGCCAGTATGGGTTTCATATGTTTTTCATTGAATACATAATACTAACGAATTAGATGATTTTGCTCGAAAACCTTACTATTTAAGGGTTTCAAGCGATATATAAAAATGCATTTTTAAAAAAAATATTTTTTCAATTGATAAAACCCGATAAATTTGTTACATCGTTTTAACCTTATAAAAAACACATCTATGAACAAAGCAGAATTGATCGCTCACATTGCTGACAATGCAGAGATCGCAAAAACACAAGCTAACGCAGCTTTAGACGCATTTATCGAAGCAGTTACAAAAGCCTTGAAAAAAGGTGATAAAGTAACTTTAGTAGGATTTGGTACATTCTCAGTTTCTAAGCGTGCTGCTCGTATGGGCCGCAATCCACAAACTGGAGCTGCTATCAAAATCAAAGCTAAGAAAGTTGCAAAATTCAAAGCAGGTAAAGAATTGAGCGGTAAATTATAGTTTTAGTGACTAAAATCGCTTAATTACAAGATTTTGAAAAAAAACCCTCGTATGTGCGAGGGTTTTTTTATTTTTGCTGTCCAATCAACAATTAACAAAAAACAAGAATATGGGAAGAGGAGATAAAAAAACAGCTAAAGGAAAAAGATTTAAAGGTTCTTTTGGCGTAAGCAGACCACATAAAGTGGCTAGCAAAGGCGCTAAAGCGGCGGCTGCAAAAGTAGCTGCACCTAAAGCAACTGCTGCAAAAACTGAAAAAGCAACTGCCCCTAAAGCAGCGGCTGTAAAAACTGAAAAAGCAACTGCCCCTAAAGCAGCGGCTGTAAAAACTGAAAAAGCAACTGCCCCTAAAGCAGCGGCTGTAAAAACTGAAAAAGCAACTAAAGCGAAAGCTTAACACTTTGTAATAAGACCCCCGAAAGGGGTTTTTTATTTAACTTAAAGTATTTATGAAACGTATTTCGTTATTAATACTCTCTCATTTATTAGTAGCAAGTGCTATGGCACAATGCTCTATCTGTACCAAAACTGCCGGTCAAATTGGGCAGGAAGCGGGAAAGGGGTTCAATGCGGGTATACTATATCTGGCAGCTATGCCATTTGCCATTGCAGGCTATATCGCCTTTAAATGGTGGAAGCAGGATAAACCATAACCCCCCTTAATGAAAATATTTGAATCCATTAAGCTTTTACACAGAGTTTATAAATACAGTAAAAGCGATAAGGGCGAGTTTGCCTATATCAAAAAATCTATTCAAAAAGGAGACCTCGTTTTTGATATTGGCGCCCACAAAGCAGGCTACTTATATCAACTCTTACAAGAAACGGGTAAAGCAGGAAGCCTAATTGGTTTTGAACCTCAACAAATTCTTTTTACTTATTTAGAAAAAATAAAAAATCTATTTCATTGGGACAATGTGGTTATTGAACATATTGCACTATCCAATGTATCTGGCCAAAGTAATTTATACCTACCTGCCCTATTACATGGCAAGCTAAGCTCTCCTAGCGCCACTATTGTGGAACATGAAAACGATATTAATTTTCAAACCACTGAAAAAGTAATTATCACTACCCTGGATGAATACTGCGAGAAACATCAACTCATTCCTCAATTTTTAAAAGTAGATGTAGAGGGTAATGAATTAAAAGTTTTTAAGGGGGCAGAAGCTATACTTAAAAAACACAGGCCTAAAATTTTAGTAGAAATTGAAGCGAGGCATATTGGTAAAGAACAAGTGATGGAAACAATTCATTATTTAGAATCGCTGGGCTATCAAGGAAAAATTATTCAAGGAACTCATTTCATTCCAAGTGCCGAATTTACTTTTGAAAAATTTCAAGACTTTAATAATAAAGCCACTTACGCTAATAATTTTATTTTTGAATAAAGCGCTTTACAATAACTCCATCTAAAAAAGTTATTTGATAAAAACTAGTATTTAATAAAATGTTTGTGCAAATTTAAAAACATTAAAATTTGGTTTAGTACACTCCGAGGCTAAACTTATTTTCACTTTTTCTATATCTACCTGATTCATTTTACTGGCCATAATTAATTGCACCACTTTATTAAAGAACATTTCTTTTTTCTGTAAACCATCCTGCATGGCTAATTGATGTGCTTCCATCGCTTTTAATAAATCCGAAGTACCTTCTCTCTCAGTAGCAATGGTACTTACTACGGCTGGCGCCAATTGACTAGATGTATTTTCTGCAATCATTTGTTTTAAATGATTGACAAATATTTGCGCATTGGGTCTGTCGCTTTTATTCACTACAAATACATTGGCAATTTCCATTAATCCCGATTTCATCATCTGCACTTCGTCGCCCGCTTCTGGCACTAAGACAACCACGGTGGTATCGGCCAAGGAGGCTATCTCTACCTCTGATTGCCCCACACCCACTGTTTCCACCACGATATAATCAAAGCCAGCCGACTGCATTAAAGTAGTCATGGAAAGCATGGCCATATTAAGGCCCCCTAAATGCCCTCTTGAAGCAAGAGATCTTATGTACACCTGAGGATGCAAATACCAATCCTTCATGCGAATACGATCACCTAAAATTGCTCCTTGATGAAAAGGAGATGAAGGGTCCACGGATAGCACCGCTACTTTCTTCCCTTCCTCCACCCATGTACTAATAAGCGCATTAATTAAAGTGCTTTTACCTGCACCAGGAGGACCCGTAATACCCATGATAGGAACCTGAGCAGGCACTAATGCTTCTAAAAAAGTATTGGCAGCTACTACATTATTTTCAATAAAGGATATAGCCTTGGCTAATAAAAGAAAATCTCCTTTAGCCACCCCTTGTTTAATATCGGAAATTGAATGCATATTTATTTTCTGATAATTTTATAATTTTTAAAATCAAAAGGTCGAATGCCTGTTAATTTTTCAAAAAGGTACAAGCATTTATTTTTAAAAGAAAACTTTTTTTGAGAAAGGTCTAAATCAATTACCCAATTTTGTCTTTGTATTCTATCCAGCATGACTTTTGGATGCGTGCCCGTAAATTTTTCTAAAGAATCAAAACCCGTGAAATCATAATCGGCGGGACTTGATTTTATTTTTTCCATTTGGGTATCATCGTTCCAATAAACACTACTCTCTTTAATTTTTTGGCGCATCTGTGTGGGACTCTTTACCCAGCCATAATGATAAATGCTTGCCTCAACACAGGCCACAGGTAATTTCGCTTTGCCTATTCTAAAACCCTGCGCATCTCGATAAGCGGAAATGGCTTTATTATTTCTAATAATTCTAATTTCATGTGCATACCATTTTCTACTATCGCCCACATAATCATAAGTACCATAAAAATGTTTGTACTTAAATAAAAGGCCTTGCACTTCTGTATCAGAAGCATACTTTTCACAAGCTGTTCTTATCGAAGGATGATACTTTTCATGCACTACCTCATCCCCCTGAATATAAAATGCCCAAGTATATTCATCGCCAATTAAATGAAAGGCCTTATTGGTTTCGTCTGCTAAAACAGCACCTCCTTTTCTTAAGTTTTTATTCCAAACAGAGTGGTGTATTTTAATTTTAGGATCTCCAATAGCTTCCATTAAAGCAACTGTTGCATCGCTAGAATCTCCAATTAAAACAATCATTTCATCCACCACGGGTAATATAGAACGGATGGCTTCCACAATGGGAAAGTCATTGGTAACTGCATTTTTAATAATTGTAAACCCCGCTATTTTCATACCCGCTTAATTTGTACTTCAAATAACCGAAAACTTTTGCAACTTGCCTATTGTTTTATCTAAACTTTGAGGCAAAGAGATTATTTTTGAAGTATAAGCAATTTTATGTCTACCACCATTTGTTTTGATTTTGGCAACACACGTTTAAAAGCAGCCATTTTTACCAATGCCTCCTTGATTGAATTGCGTGTTTTAGAAACCGGCTCTATTCAAGAAATTGAAAAATTAGTTGCTGAATTTGCTCCGGAAAAAACCATTTTATCTTCCGTTATTCATCACGATAAAGCGATAGAAACCCTGCTTTCAAAAAGTACTCAATTTCATTTATTGGGACCTAGTACTCAAATTAACTTTACCACTCCCGTCGGCAAGCCAGAAACCATTGGCGCGGACCGCTTAGCCTTAATAGCTGCTGCCGTGGATCAATTCCCTAATGAGCATAATTTAGTTATATCCTTGGGCACTTGTATCACTTATAATTTTATCAATAATACCCATGCTTTTTTAGGGGGAAGTATTTCCCCAGGTATGCAAATGCGCTTTAAAGCAATGCATGAACAAACTGCCCTTTTGCCCCTTATTAGCCCCTCCAACGAGTTTCCCTTGGTCGGTTATGATACTAAAACCAATATCCTTAGCGGCGTCATTTTAGGCATGGCAGCTGAAATAGATGGCATTATTACAGCATATGAACAGAAATATGGCAAATTTAACGTGCTATTAACCGGTGGAGACATTTCTTATTTTGTGCCTCATTTAAAAAAGAGGATATTTGCCGACCAAAATTTAATATATAAAGGACTGTATGCTATTTGCGAAAAAAATAATTAGGTTAACCCCCTTTCTAGGTTTAGTTTGTTTTATCACCCCAACTAAGGCTCAAATTAACTCCCCTTTTTCTAGGTATGGATTAGGCACTGAAATAGTGAATAATCAAAATGTAACTAGTCAGGCAATGGGCGGTTTTTCTGCGGCTTACACTGCTTCTATGAATGGCAGCTTTGGACAAAGCGTTAATTTCAATAACCCTGCTTCCTATGGTACTATTTATATGACCACTTTTGACTTAGGGTTGAACTTTAATAATAATAATTTAAGTAAGTTATCAAGCCCCACTGGCAAAGAAAAATCTACTTATTTAATTCCTAATTATATCTTAGTGGGTTTACCCATGGACAAAAATAAAAAAACAGGAATGGCCTTTGGCCTAAGACCTGTCACTCAAATTAATTATGCAGTTAACGAAACAAAAAAGATTTCTTCTGGTGATACCATTTTCAATAATTATATTGGACAAGGTGGATTAAACCAGGTCTTTGTTGGTGTTGGTAAGTCTTGGAAATACTTTAGTATTGGAGCCAATACAGGCTTTAATTTAGGACGCAGGAAAATTGAAAATATAAAATCATTTAAAAACAGTACCGATTCTAATTATTTTTTCCAATCTACTTCTAATACCAATACTGTATTTAGTGGCGCTTTTTTTCAATGGGGTCTGTTAGGAGAATTTCCTATTTATAAAATTCAAAAAGGAAAAGGTGTTCAAAAAACAGAATACTCATTAAGTTATGGTGCTACAGGTACCTTGGACCAGACCATGAAAGGCAAACAAGATATGGTACGCTCTACTGGTAATTTTACAGCTTCCGCTTCTACTCCTTTAGATACTGCTATTTCTCTTAAAAATATCAGAGGCAATGTGAAAATACCTGCCATGTATACCTTAGGCTTAGCCTTGCATAAAAAAGAATTTGATACAAGAGGAAGTTACGATCAATGGGTATTGGGTGTAGAATACAATAGCGCCGCTTGGCAGGACAAGTATAGCTTCTATGGACAAAAAGATGTACTCTCTAATTCTTGGATGCTTCGTTTAGGGGCACAGTTTTGTCCTAATGCTTTTAACTATGAAAGTTATTGGTCTACAGTTACTTATAGAGCAGGCTATTACACCGGAAAAGATTATATAAACATAGACAATAAGGGCTTGAAAATCTCTGCCTTGACTATGGGATTGGGGCTACCTATTAGAAAATATCGTTCATACGATTTACAATATACTTTACTAAATTTAGCATTGCAAGTAGGCCAAAGAGGTTCTGGTGTTAACGATTACAAAGAAAGCTTTGTACAATTTTCATTAGGTTATAGCTTGAGTGATGTTTGGTTTAATAAACGCAAATATGATTAATAACTTATTATATAAAAATACTAAACTAGCAGTTGCTTTACTAAGTAGCTGCTTTTTTATGCTGGCCTGCGAAAATAATGTCAATGAAGTACAGGCATTAAGTGCACGTATTGGAGGTATTGATGTGGGCAAAGACGTTTCTATTTTTATTAGTACCGATGGAAAAATGACAGCCAAATTAACGGCCCCATTAATGAAAAAGTATTTATTGGATAGTGGTAGGATGGTAGAATTTCCAAACACTATTAAAGTAGATTTTTATAAAGACAGCCTTCATATTGAAAGTAAGCTTAGCGCCGATTATGCCAATTATAAAGAGGAAGAGAATAAAGTATTTTTAAAAGACAATGTAATTGTATACAATGTGCTAGGCGATACTTTATGGTGCAAGGAAATGATTTGGGATCAAGTGACCAATAAGTTCACCACCGATAAAGAAGTGATTGTAAAACAACATAACCCCATTGCTAAAATTTATGGTAAGGGTTTTGAAGCCAATCAAGATTTAAGTGATATTCATATTTTTAAACCGCAATCAAATAGTTTTGCCATACTATCCGATAGTACTGGCAACAATCCTAAATAAATTCATTGTATGGAATACAGAAAAATGGGAAAGACTGGCTTACAACTAAGTACACTTAGTTTTGGAAGCTGGGTTACTTTTCACAAACAAATTAACGACAGTATTGCCGATGAACTAATGGGCATTGCCTATGATGCAGGCGTTAATTTTTTTGACAATGCAGAAGTGTATGCAGCAGGAGAAAGTGAGAAAATGATGGGGCGCGTGTTAAGCAATAAAAAATGGGATAGAACTTCAATTGTTTTATCTTCTAAGGCTTATTTTGGATGGAGAGGCAAAGCAAATAAACCCAATCAAACAGGACTTAGCAGAAAGCATTTAACCGAGGCCTGTCATGAAGCTTTAAAAAGATTAGAAACCGATTATCTAGACCTTTACTATTGTCATAGACCTGACAAAACCACCCCTATTGAAGAAGTGGTGCAAACAATGAACACACTTATTCAACAAGGAAAAATTTTATACTGGGGTACTAGCGAGTGGAGCGGCGTTGAAATTATGGAAGCCCACAGAGTAGCAGCTGCACAACATTTAATAGGACCCTCTGTTGAACAACCTCAATACAATTTATTTGAGCGTGCAAAAATGGAGAATGAATACCTTGAAATTTTTAAGAACGTAGGAATGGGTACAACCATCTGGAGCCCTTTAGCAGCAGGCCTTTTAACAGGAAAATACAACGATGGTATACCAGAGGGTTCTCGTTTTCAATTAGAAGGTTTTGAATGGTTAAGAGACCGTTGGTTAATGCAAGACAGGATTAAAAAAGTACAATTACTAGGGGCCATGGCAAAGGCCTTAAAAGTAAGTACCGCTTCTTTAAGCATTGCTTGGTGTATCAAAAACCCAAATGTAAGTACTGCTATTTTAGGCGCTACGAACAAAGCACAATTAGTAGATAATTTAACAGCCATTGATACGGCCGCCTTATTAACGGCAGAGATGATGGAACAAATTGAAAATATTGTTGAAACAAAACCAAAATTACCTGAGTGGTAATGACTAATTTTGAAATTGAATAAACCATTTATATGCTTTTCGCAATAGTTGCTTCTATTATTTTGATTGGCTTTTTCTCAGGCTACGAAATTGGCTTTGTGAGTGCCAACAGGTTAAGCCTAGAGCTTAAAAAAAAGCAGGGCCATAGGTCAGGAAAAATTATTGCGAATTTCTTAGAAACACCTACCCAATTTATTGGTACTTGTTTAATTGGTTTAAATATTTCCTTGGTGGTCTTTGGCATTCAATTCGAAGGCTTATTAGATAAATATATTTGGGAGAGATGGGAACTAGGCCCCTACTCTATTTTACTAGGCAATACTATTTTATCTACTTTAGTGATATTACTTATAGGTGAGCTTGTACCCAAGGCTATATTTAAAGCCAGGGCGGCGAGCATGATTACGCTGTTCGCCCCTTTGGCACAATTTTTTCATTTATTGTTTAGGCCCATCACTATATTACTGGTGAACCTAGCGCAGTTTGTATTGAAATATTTATTTCAAATGCGCATCATTCATAAAAAGGAAGGCTTCACTAAAGTGGATCTAGCACATTTTGTACAACAAACAAAGCAATCAAAAGAACAACAAGATTTAAATACCGATTTATTTGAAAATGCATTAAGCTTACCCGATATAAAAATTAGAGAGTGCTTAGTGCCTAGAACAGAAATTGTGGGTGTGGATCTTAGTACTTCTATTCAAAGCCTAAGTGAAGTCTTTATTGAAACTAAATTAAGTAAGCTCATTGTTTATGATGAAACCCTCGATGTAATTGTGGGTTATGTGCATCAATTAGATTTATTTAAAAAGCCTACTCATATTGCTTCCATTTTGCACTCTATTCCACTTGTTACAGAGAGTATGAATGCAGCAGACCTTATCAGTTTGTTTTCTAAAAAAAGAAAAAGCATTGCTTGGGTGGTAGATGAATTTGGAGGCACTGCTGGTATTGTTACCATGGAAGATGTACTTGAAGAAATTTTTGGAGAAATTGAGGATGAATATGATGAGCAGGATTTGATTGAAAAAAAGCTTTCAGATACGGAGTATATATTTAGTGGGCGCCTAGAGCTTGACTACTTATATGAAAAATATGGAATAGATTTTTCTGCAGACAGCTCTGAAACCCTCAGTGGCTATTTAATTCAATACCACGAGTCCATTCCTAAAATGCGCGCAATTATCCATTTGCCTCATTTTGACGCTGAAATATTGGCCGTAAGTGATACCCGAATTGAAAAGGCAAAAATTAAAATCCGCTAGTCCTTTTTTTGATTTTTGGACCCCCTTTTTCCACCAGAACCCTTAACTTTAGCCCTCATTGAAAATGTATTATGGCACTATTTGACCGATTTAAAAAAACAGATGAATCAGAGATGTCTTTCATCGATCATTTGGAAGTATTAAGGGGTACGATTGTGCGTTCATTAAGCGCTGTATTAATTACTTCTCTTGTCATATTCCTTTATCGTGATTGGGTTATGGACAATGTAATCACGGGTCCACTGAATTCAGATTTCATTACTTATAAAGTATTCTGTGATTTAAGTCATTGGTTACATTTAGGAGATGCACTTTGTATGCCTCCTGTAAAAGTATCTTTACAAAGCACCACTTTCGGTGGCCAATTTTTAAGCAGTATTAGTATGGCCTTTGTGGGTGGTTTAATTATAGCCTTCCCTTTTATATTTTATCAAATATGGTCATTCATAAAACCTGCATTAAAAGAAAAAGAAGTTAAGAATACAAGATTCATGATTTTTTGGGTTTCTTTATTTTTCTTCATGGGTTCCGCTTTTGGATTCTTTGTACTAGGTCCCTTTACTTTTAATTTTTTAGCAGGCTTTCAGTTGGGTTCAAAAGGAGCCATCACCACTATTCCAACCTTTGCCGATTACTTAGATAATTTAACCAACTTAATATTAGGTTGTGGTATTGCCTTTGAATTACCTGTCATCGTATTTTTATTAACCAAAATTGGTTTAATCACGCCTAAGTTTTTAAGTACTACGCGTAAATATGCAGCGGTTATTATTTTATTGGTGGCTGCCTTTATTACACCAAGCCCAGACTGGTATAGTCAATTAATTGTTTTTATTCCTTTATATACTTTGTTTGAATTCAGCATCTTCGTTTCAAGATGGGCACATAAGTCTGTTAAAAAAGCAGAAGACGAGGAGTGGGATTAAGATAAAGCCTGTTTAAAAAATAGATAAGACTAAAATATTTATAATAAATTTTTATCCATAAAATTAAAAATATGAATTTCGTATTTGATGCTACCAAACCTATTGCATTAGGCGCCGACCACGCTGGTGTCGATTTTAAAAATACCATCAATGCTTGGTTGCAAGAAAAAGGATATACCACCAAGGACTTTGGTACTTATACTACCGATTCTGTCGACTACCCCGACTTCGCTCATCCCACAGCTACTAGTGTTGAAACAGGAGAAGCTGCTTTTGGTATTCTATTTTGTGGTAGCGCCAATGGTGTAGCCATGACAGCCAATAAGCATGCAGGTATTAGAGCGGGTTTATGTTGGCAAACCGATGTTGCCGAATTAACCCGTTTACACAATGATGCGAATATGATTTGTATTCCTGCACGTTATGTAAGTATTGAGCTTGCTAAAGAAATGATAGAAAAATTTATGAGTACTGCCTTCGAAGGGGGAAGACATCAAAATAGAGTTCAAAAAATTTCATGTTAATAATTTAAAAATTAAAAAATGCGTAAACTACTCGTTCTATTTTTAAGCTTTGTCACAGTTTTGGCTGTAGCACAAGGCATTGATGCCAACACTGCAGCAAAAGCAATTACTGCAGCAGGATTAAAAGAGCACTTAAGTATTATTGCTAGTGCAGAAATGCAAGGAAGAGAAACAGGCACGGAAGGTGAAAGAAAGGCAGCTGCTTATTTAACAAGCCAGTACAAAAAATTCAAATTAAAGCCAGGAAATAATGGCTCTTATTCATTGCCCTTCACTTTATACCAAGACAAAGTGCTTAGCTCTACTTTAAAAGTAAATGGTGAACCCTATACTTTAGATAAAGACTATTGGGTGAACGCTTCTTCTGTACCTCAAAAAGCTTTGAATACCAATGCTATTATTTTTGTAGGCAATGATTTCAATGATAAATCAACAGCCGATGTAAAAGGAAAATTATTGGTCGCTACAGAAAGCAAGGAAAGAAGCATGTATAAAATAATGGCTGCTCAAAAATTAGGCGCCTTAGGAATCATTATCATTGCAAACAATAATCCAAGCTATCCAAGTAATTTAACAGGTAGATTAAGTTTAAAACCAAGTACTGCTAGCAAATTTGTAAGCATGACTGTTTCTAAAAGTTTAGGTAGTCGTTTATTAGGAGGTAGCAAAGATTTTTCAGACCAAGAATTAGCCGATGTACCTAAAGGTGTCTATACCACTACTATCGATTGGACTGCTGAACGCGGTAATGGCGAAGTACTTAGTGCCGATATATTGGCTGTATTACCTAGTAAAGAAAAGACAGACGAATACATGTTTATAACCAGCCACTACGATCATGAAGGCATCAAGAACGGAGTCATTTATTACGGTGCAGATGATGATGGTTCTGGTACAGCAAGCGTAGTAGCTATTGCACAAGCATTTGCTGAAGCAAGTAAAAAAGGTTTTAGCCCTAAGCGTAATATTGTATTTATGAATGTATCTGGTGAAGAGAAAGGTTTATTAGGGTCTCAATATTATAGTGAGCACCCAGTGTATCCTTTAGAAAAAACATCTGTTGATTTAAATATTGATATGGTGGGTAGAATTGATCCTACTTATAAGGGTGATTCTATGAACTATGTTTATGTAATCGGAGAAGATAAATTAAGCAGCGATTTGCAACCTATCACAGATAAGGTGAATAAAAACTACAATATGGAATTGGATAGAAGATTCAACGATCCTAAAGATCCTAATCGTTTTTATTACAGAAGCGACCATTACAATTTTGCTGCAAAAGGTGTTCCCGTTATTTTCTATTTCAACGGAACACACGCAGACTACCATAAACCAACAGACACAGTGGAAAAAATTAATTTCGACTTAATGGAAAAAAGAGTTCGAATTATTTTTGAAACAGCTTGGGAAATGGCGATGAAAGAAGAAATGTTAAAAAGAGATTTGCCTTTGAATATGCCCGGTCGTTAGATTAAATAATCATTCAAAATACTAATTAAAATGGGTCTAATGAAAATCTAAGACCCATTTTAATTTTTTCTCTAATGACTTTTTCAGCGCCCCCCATAAACGAGGGCGCTGATTTTTTTTATAATACTAGTTGATTTATTTAAATAGAAATGAGGAAATATAATTTTGAGTGAACTTTGAGCTATGCGATAGAGAACGAAAAATTATATTTCGAATGAATATTTAAATAAAATAAAAAAGCCCTTAGAAATCTAAGGGCTTTTTTATTGGAAAAAACATTACTACTGGCCTAGTATGTAGGCAAATATCAACGGCACTACAATGGTAGCGTCGCTCTCTACAATAAACTTAGGTGTATGAATATCTAATTTACCCCAGGTAATTTTTTCGTTTGGAACCGCACCAGAGTAGGATCCGTAAGAAGTGGTGCTATCGCTAATTTGACAGAAGTAACTCCAGAAAGGCACATCATGCCATTCTAAGTCTTGGTACATCATGGGTACTACGCAAATAGGGAAATCACCGGCGATACCCCCACCCACTTGGAAAAATCCAACACCCTTTCCACCACTATTGGCACGGTACCATTCTGTTAGTTGTACCATATATTCAATACCGTTTTTAACTGTACTTGCTTTTAGTTCATTTTTGATCACATAGCTAGCAAATATATTTCCAGTGGTGCTGTCCTCCCAACCTGGAACGACAATAGGAATGTTCTTTTTAGCCGCAGCAACTACCCAACTATCTTTAGGATCAATCTCATAATATTGTTCTAACTCACCACTTAAAATAACTTGATACATAAACTCATGTGGGAAATAACGCTCCCCTTTTGCTTCTGCTTCTTTCCAGAACTTAACAATATGTTTTTGTAATCTTCTAAAGGCTTCCTCTTCTGGAATACAAGTATCTGTTACACGGTTATAATGGTTCTCTAATAAATCCCACTCGTCCTGTGGTGTTAAGTCGCGGTAATTAGGAACACGCTTATAATGACTATGTGCAACCAAGTTCATTACATCTTCTTCAAGGTTGGCTCCGGTACAACTAATAATAGCAATTTTATCTTGACGGATCATTTCAGCCAAGCTAATACCTAATTCAGCGGTACTCATGGCACCTGCTAAACTTACCAGCATTTTACCCCCTTCTAAAAGGTGGGTTTCATAGCCTTTAGCAGCGTCTACCAAGGCAGCAGCATTAAAATGTCTATAATGGTGTTCTACAAACTTTGAAATTGGACCTTTGCTCATTTTTTTCGATTTGAAGCAAAAGTAAATTTTTTTGTGGACATAGCGTATTATTGATTAAAAGCGAATAAATAGTAACTTTAAGCCTAAACTGGGCTTTATGAATAATAAAAAAATGGTACTCTTTTATGTACTCCTTTTAATAGGGATCCCATTTATATATGCCGCCTATTTATACCCTAGTTTACCTGAAATTATCCCTACCCATTTTAATATTAAGGGCGAGGCGGATGGTTTCGGCGGCAAGGATAGTATTTATTTAGGGCCTAGTATCATGGGGATGGCTAGTTTATTTACGTATTTATTTTTGACCTATATAAAAAAAATTGATCCCAAAAGAAGTGAGCAAATGGAAGATGGCTTATTTCAAAAGTTTGGATTTTTCACCGTTTTATTTTTAACTGCATTAAGCATGGTTATTTTATACGCTACCACTCACCAAGGTATTTCTATAGAAAAATTATTGTTCCCCCTGATGGGATTGGCTTTTGCTGGTATGGGTTTATATATCGCCAAATTAAAACAAAACTATTTTGCAGGCTTTAAACTACCCTGGACTTTAGACAATGTAGATAATTGGAATGCCACGCATAAAATAGCAGGTAAGGTATGGTTATACGGAGGTATAATTCAATTTTTTGCAGGTTTGGCCTTTAGTTCAGTCGCTTCTTTTGTTATATTTTTTATAGCTATGGTTGTAATGGTATTAGTACCTACAATCTATTCTTATAGAATGTTTAAAAATGGAAATAAGGTTTCCTAATAAATAATACTATTGAAATATATAGAATAGAATTAAATGAAATTGAAAATTATAAAATAATAAAATACTTTTAAAAAAACTTCTTAAAAATTACAAATGAAACTAGCTACAAAATATATTCACGCAGGTGCGCATCCCGATCCAAGTACAGGTGCCATCATGACACCTATTTATCAAACCTCTACCTATGTGCAATCCGCTCCTGGCGTGCATCAGGGCTATGAGTATGCAAGAAGTCAGAACCCTACAAGATTTGCTTTGGAAGAAGCTTTTGCAGTGATAGAAAATGGAAAATTTGGATTGGCCTTTGCCAGTGGTGTGGCTGCAACAGATGCAGTCATGCGCTTACTAGTGCCAGGCGATGAAGTGGTGGCAGCCCATGATATGTATGGAGGCTCTTTCAGGTTATTTTCAAAAGTGCATGAGAAAATGGGTATCAAATTTATTTATGTCGACACCTCCGATGCTACGAATGTAGAAAAGGCCATGACCCCTGCTACTAAATTAATTTGGTTAGAAACACCTACTAATCCACTGATGAATATTACAGATATTGAAGCAGTATCAGCGATAGGTAAAAAACATAATTGCATGGTTTGTGTAGACAATACTTTTGCCTCTCCCTATTTACAAAACCCATTAGACTTTGGCGCCACTATTGTAATGCATTCTGCTACTAAATATTTAGGAGGGCATAGTGATGTCATTCAAGGTTGTTTAGTGATGAATGATCAAGCCTTAAGAGATCAATTATATTTTATTCAAAAAAGTACAGGTGCAGTTCCAGGCCCTCAAGATTGCTTTTTAGTATTGAGAGGCATTAAAACCTTACATGTACGTATGCAAAGACATTGTGAGAATGGAATTCAAGTAGCTGCTTATTTAAGACAACATCCTAAAGTAGGAAAAGTATACTGGTGTGGCTTCGAGGATCATCCTAATCATGCTATTGCTAAAAAACAAATGCGTGGATTCGGAGGTATGATGAGCTTTGTATTAAAAGACGATAGTGTTGCAGCTGCCACTAAAGTACTCTCTAGCACCAAGGTCTTTTCTTTAGCGGAGAGCTTAGGCGGTGTGGAGTCTTTAATTAATCATCCAGCAAGTATGACACATGCCTCTATACCGCGTGAACAAAGAATTGCCAATGGTTTATCAGACGGACTTATTCGCTTAAGTGTGGGCATTGAAGATGCAGACGACTTAATAGCAGATTTAGCACAAGCCATTGGGTAATGAAGGATGAGATTCATAAACTATTAGACCAAAAAGTAAAGCAGTACAACCATATTGAATTTATTGGGAAGGACCCTATTTGTATTCCTCATTTATTTACAAAGCAGCAAGACATTGAAATTGCTGGTTTTTTCGCAGCCATTTTTGCCTGGGGCAATAGAACCACCATTATTAATAAAAGTAAAGAACTACTGGAAAGAATGGACAATGCACCCTATGCTTTTTGTATCGGGCATCAAGATAAAGATTTAAAGAAATTATTGGGATTCGCGCACCGAACATTTAACGATACCGACTTACTCTATTGCATTGAATTTTTTAAAAAGCATTATTGTAAAAATGAAAGTTTAGAAACAGCCTTTTTTAAAACTGGAAGCATTGATTTAAAAAATGAGCTCTTCGCTGTAGAAAAAGCACTCATACATTTTCAAGATTATTTTTTCTCTTTAGAAGAAGCACCTGCAAGAACTAAAAAACATATTGCTAGCCCTATGACGGGATCAACTTGTAAAAGATTAAATATGTTTTTACGCTGGATGGTGCGAACTGATAAACAAGGGGTAGATTTTGGTGTATGGAAAAGCATAAGCCCAGCAGCACTTATTATGCCTATTGATGTACATGTGGCAAGGGTTTCAAGAGCTTTAGGTATTGTAAAAAGACCCCAAACAGATTGGCAAACCGCTATTGAATTAACCCATTATTGTCGAACTTTGGATGCAAAGGACCCTGTTAAATACGACTTCGCTTTATTTAGCCTAGGCGTCATAGAAAAATTTAATTAAAGCGCATGGAAATAAATTTATTGGCACTAGAGAAATTAAGTACCCCAGATTTAGAAACGATGATTAATGAATTGATTAAAGAAGACTTTTCTAAATTAGTACAACTGCTTTATCGAATTGATGTTTCAGAAGCGAAGCTAAAAAATATATTACAAGCCAACCCGAATGAAAATGCGGGAAAATTAATTGCACAAGTAGTAATAGAAAGACTAGCTGCTACTAAAAAAGCTAGAGAAAGTTTTTCAACCAAGCCACCTACCATAGATGACGACGCAGAAAGGTTGTAGTGCTAATAATATTGATAAAAAAATAGATAAGATTTTATAGTAAAACTATAAATCTCCTAAAAGCGGTCTCATTACAATATCTTCCACCACTGCTTGTGGGCTTAATTGAGTCGCTGCAAAAATCATCTTCGCAATATCCTCGGCTTCCATAATACGAGAAGGCGCTACCCCACTGCCCGCCCAGCTATTGGTATAAGTAGCCCCAGGATAAACACCTGTTACTTTAATGCCTTTATCTTTTAATTCTTCTCTTAAGTTTTTTGAAAACCCCTCTAAAGCATACTTACTAATACTATAAGAGCCTCCTTGCGGATAAGCATGTAAAGAAGCAATAGAACAAATATTAAAAATATGTCCAGCCCCCGCTTTTATCATGGCAGGAACAATGGCACGTGAAGTATGATAAGCAGAATACAAATTCGCTGCTATTTGTGATTCCAAAACATCCTGTTCTTCCTCCATTAAATTACCTGGTAAGAAAAAACCTGCGTTATTAATTAAAATATGAGGGGTGCCCAAACTCAAACACCAATTTCCAAAGGCATTGCAGTCGGCTTGCTTAGATAAATCGGCCTGCTTGCTATGTATAATTGCATTAGGATATTTTTTCTGCAAACTTTCAGTGGCCTCTTTTAAACGAGAAGCCGTTTTGCTGCAAATACATAATGTATGGCCTGCAACTGCAAAGGCTTCTGCCACTGCATATCCAATTCCTTGTGAAGCACCTGTAATAAGAACCAGCATATAATTAATTTATAGATAATCTAAATAAAGAATAAAGATAAGGCGCAAAATTGTAAATTCGTTCAATACAATTCAATATCGATGCCCTATAAAGACCTGTTTTTTGATCTCGACCATACTATTTGGGACTTTGAATTAAATTCCAAAGAAACCTTATGGGATCTACATCTTAAATATGAATTAGAGGCAAAGGGCATCAACAATTTTGATGAATTTTACAGTATATACAGTGTGCACAATCACAAGTTATGGGACAGGTATTCCAAGGGTTTTATTAAACAAGAAGAATTAAGGTGGAAGCGTATTTACTTAAGTTTACTAGATTATAAAATTGCCGACGAAGCCCTGTCTAAAGAAATGTCCGTTGACTACTTAACTATTCTTCCTGATAAAAAGAATTTATTTCCTTACACTATTGAAATTTTAGAGTATTTAAAAAGCAAGGACTATTCAATGCATTTAATTACCAACGGATTTGAATCGGTGCAGTTTAAAAAAATTAAAAACTCAAATTTAGCAGACTACTTTACCGAAGTCATTACTTCAGAAGCTAGCAATAGCTTAAAGCCCAATAAAGAAATTTTTGAGTACGCTTTAAAAGTTTCGAATGCAAATGTAGAGACTAGTATTATGATTGGAGATAATGAGGATGCTGATATTCAAGGGGCCATTAATGCAGGTATGGATTCTATTTTTGTAAATCACTTACAAATACAACCTACTGTACCTGCAACACATACCATTACACATTTAAAGGAATTGGAAAATATATTCTAAAGACTTAGAATAACAAAGCTTTTATTTATAAAAACTAGTAGCCCGCATTACCAACTAGCAAGAACAGTAACACCGCCTTTTACTACATCGCCAATTTTTGCATGAATTTTTGCACCTACTGGTAAAAGTAAATCTACCCTGCTACCAAATTTTATAAAACCATATTCATCGCATTGCTTAAAGGATTGTCCCACTGTTGTATAGTTACATATTCTTCTGGCTAAAGCGCCTGCAATTTGTTTGCATAAAATACTTCCTTTACTATTCTCCACTACCACCGACCATCTTTCATTATCGGTAGAAGATTTTGGATGCCAGGCTACTAAAAATTTACCAGGATGGTATTTATTATATACAATATTCCCTGCAATCGGTAAACGGTTCACATGCACATTGGCAGGACTCATAAATACACTTAATTGTATTCTTTTTTCTTTATAAAATTCATCGGGCTCGACTTCTTCAATCACCACCACTTTACCATCGGCAGGGGAAACAATAGCATCATCGCTAATGGTTAATGCACGAACAGGCATTCTAAAAAAAGATACAATGAACAAGAAAAAAGCAACTGTTATAATAAATACCACCCATGCACCAATGGCAGAGATAGGAAATAGGTAAGAAAAATTTAGCATATTCAAGACGCCTACGAATATAGCAATCAATGAAATGGTAGCCGTCCCTTCTTTATGTATAGTCATTGTGTAAATTTAGTGGCAAATGTAAAACATCTAAAACAGAATCTGAAGAATTAACCATACAAATGGAGTGGCAAATAAGATAGAATCAAACCTGTCTAAGAAACCACCATGGCCTGGCATCATGCTACCACTGTCTTTCACGCCGGCCAGCCTTTTTAATCTGCTTTCTAGTAAATCTCCAAAATTACCTGCAATAGAGGCTATTAAACTAATATAGAAAATGTATTTCTCTTGAATTGGCACCACCATGGCCATTCCCTTAGAGACAATTAATACTGATAAAATAATGCCGGCAATAGTACCCTCCCATGTTTTATTAGGTGATATAGGAGACAAAGGCGTTTTACCAATAACAGAACCCACTAAATAAGCCATCGTATCATTCACCCAAATTGAAACAATTAATAATAAGGGGATAGAAAAAGTCCAACTACCAAAATAGGTATTGGTCATAAAACTTTTTAATTGAAAAAACAAAGACAAACACATAGGTATATATACCAAGCCCGCAATAGAAATAGCAAGGTTTTGTAGACTAAACTTTTTAGAAAAAATATCGACAATAATCATTAAGGCAACCACAAAGGGAAGTACTCTACTACCTAAAAATTTAATACTTATTCCACTAATGGTTAAATCTACGGGGCCCAATGTCATCATCATTAAACAACCTACTACTAATAAGCCCCACTTATGCACAGCACTTATGTTTTGATAACTTGGATAAATAAGTGCTAATAATTTTTGATACTCATACAAGCAACCTAATTGTATGATTAAAAATAAAGTAAAAAAAGACCAGTTATTCCAAATCAAACCTGTTAACATGATAATGACAAAAACAATTGCAGACAGGGTTCTTTGTTTTAAAACAGATGCGTTAGAAGCCATAGAAAAGAATTATAAATTTGTAAAGAATATTTTAAGATTCAACTGAATTAATTTGAATAGTAGAAATTAGCGCCTGGGCTTTTTCAAACATATCCGAAGGTACATATACTTCTACTTCTCCTAAAAAAACATAGGAAGAATCTTGCTTATTGAGTGTTTTTGCGGGTATTTCATTTTCGTTTAAAATGCCCATCACCATTGAAGAGGCAGCTAATTGACTGCTACTAAATACTTTTTTCCAATCCTGCATCTGAATGAACGTTTTTTAATTTTTTTAATAAATAGTAAACCCCTACCAAGGCCAGCAGTCCCCAATAGATAGGTAAATTATCATCCATCAACTGATCTACCTTCGCTGGATTATTTCTAATCGAATATAAAGCGACTACGGCAATTCCATTGTTTAAAAAATGTAAAAGTATGGGTAGCCAAATGGTTTTTGAATAATAATAAATATAGCCAAGTATTATGCCCAAGGCCATTCTAGATAAAAAACCAAAAAAAGAAAAGTGGATGGCACTGAAAAAAATAGCTGTTAAAATAATGGCGGCATAAGGCTTCCCCGTTAAATCCATTAATATTTTTTGAAGCGTACCTCTGAAATAAACTTCTTCAATGATGGAAGGTATGATAGCCACTGCAACTAGTGCGTAGGCTAAATCCATTAATGAATTCATATGGGTCATGGACAACATCGCTTTTTTATACTGGGCTTCTAAATCTTCGGCCCAATTTTTAAAATTAGTGGGTATAGGAATTTTTTCTGTCAAACTTCCTAATGCACCACTCAGTACTAAACCAGTGAGCGCTAATAATATAACAATACCTATTTGTTGGTACGATTTTACAGCAGTAAAACCTAAATGATTGTACCAATTTTCTTTTGCCATTAGGGCTAATACAATACTCGGTAATCCAAAGGCAATAATGGAAGCCAAGGCATTGGCCAACTGTGCCATGGAAGCATATTCGGGCTGCAGGAGTACTTTTTGCATATCTGCAAACGGAATATGCAATAAGGCAGCCACTAAAGAAAAACTAATGAGTGCCCCTGCAATCATGCCAATACCAGTAAGCCCTAAAAAAAGGGCTATTCTCATTGGAGGTCTCATATCAAATAATTGGTACATTTGCAATCGTATCAGTTAGATGCAAGATAATGAATTCATATGGTTTCTATAGGTCCTATACAATTACCCGATTTTCCTCTATTACTCGCTCCTATGGAGGATGTAAGCGACCCGCCATTTAGAGCGGTCTGTAAGGAAAATGGGGCCGATTTAATGTACACCGAATTTATAAGCAGTGAGGGATTAATTCGTGATGCCATCAAGAGCAGACAAAAATTAGACATCTTTGATTATGAGCGTCCTGTTGGTATTCAAATATTTGGAGGAGATGAGGAAGCCATGGCCCTTTGTACCAAAATTGTAGACACAGTGAATCCCGATTTAATTGATATTAATTTTGGATGCCCCGTTAAAAAAGTAGTGACCAAGGGAGCAGGTGCCGGTGTTTTAAAAGATTTAGATTTAATGGTAAGATTAACAGAGGCCGTGGTAAAAAGTACCAACCTTCCTGTAACAGTCAAAACAAGATTAGGCTGGGATGAAAGTTCTAAGAATATTCATGAAGTAGCTTTAAGATTACAAGATGTGGGCGTCAAGGCTTTAGCCATTCATGGTCGCACCAGAGTGCAAATGTATAAAGGTGAAGCCGATTGGACTTTAATTGGTGAAATAAAAAATGACCCACGTATTCATATGCCTATTTTTGGAAATGGTGATATTAATTCACCCGAAAAAGCATTAGAATATAAAAATAGATATGGCGTAGATGGTATTATGATTGGCCGCGCTGCCATTGGTTATCCTTGGATTTTTAGAGAGATGAAACATTTTCTAGCCACAGGAGAAAGAAGAGCCGACCCCACCATTGAAGAGCGTGTAGAAGTAGCAAGACAACACTTAATAAAATCGATGCAGTGGAAAGGACCTATTGCAGGCATCAACGAAATGAGAAGACATTATGCCAATTATTTAAGAGGGCTTCCGAATATTAAAGAATATAGAAATAAATTAGTGCGCATTACCACTCAAAAAGAGATTGAAGAAGTCTTAGATGAGATTAAAGAAAAGTACAAAGACATTGTGATTGAATCGGGTAAAATTGTTTTAGAAAACTACCACGAGCACTGCCCTATTTAGCTAGTCTAATTTTTAAATACCTAATACACTAGCTTTATTTTTTTTCAATGGCTTCAATCACTGAAGTATCTAGTGGGTCCACTGTCATAGGAAAATAATTAGTAAGCGTCCCTTCTTCATTCACTAAATATTTACAAAAATTCCAAGCAGGCTCTTGATTATTCCAACCATTAATAGCCGTGCTAGACAACCACTTAAATACTTCGTTTTGTTCATTCTTTTTTATAACAATTGACTTTGCCATTAAGGGAAAACTTACTCCATAATTTTTTTTACAAAAAGCAGCAATAGTTTCATTGTCCTTGGTTTCTTGCCCTTTAAAGTCATTGGCAGGAAAGCCAATCACTACAAGGCTTTCAGCATATTTTTCTTGTAATTTTTCTAGGGCTTCATACTGTCCTGTGAAACCGCAATCGCTAGCGGTATTTACTATTAATACTTTCTTTCCTATTAAAGAAGAAAAATTAAAATCCTTGCCATTGATATCTTTCGTCGTTAAACTATAAAAAGAAAAAATTGGCGTTTTATTTTCTTTATTAAACTGAATTTGTTTTTTACCCGCTCCCTTACCTGACCACATGATGGCCGGGTAAATTGTTTTCAAAACAGATTGACGATAAGACATACCTTGTTTTTTCATAAGCAGTGTAGCAGTCACTAAAACACCTAAAGCGATGGCAATTTTTATCATAACATTTTTTTTATTTTTCAATCTATTTTATTTGAAATTAACCAATTAATCTTTTTAATAACCAAGCCTTGCCTTTATAAGGCGGATATTTAAAACTAGGATCTATCCAAGTGGGTGTTTTTAATACCGACTTTGTATGCGTAAAAGTGTCAAAACTTAATTTGCCATGATAGCCTCCAGTGCCGCTGAAACCCCTTCCACCAAAGGGTAATTCGTGATTGGTAATATGCATAGTGGCATTATTAACACAAGCCCCACCTGAAGGCACATTGGTTAACCAATAGGCTTCATCATTTTTATTTTCAGTGAATACATAGAATGCCAAAGGGTTTGGATTTTTTTGAATAATGGCCAAGGCCTCTTCTTTATTTGCATAAGTAAGGATAGGAAGAATAGGTCCAAAAATTTCATCCTGCATAATTTTTGCATCTGGTTGAACACCTACCATAATAGTTGGTTCAATAAATAATTTTTCTCTATTTGATTTTCCTCCATACACAATTTCACCATCCGATAAATAAGAACTAAGACGCAACCATTGTTTATCATTAATTATTTTACCATAATGATCGGAGCTTTCTGCATCAGCTCCATAGAATTTTTGAATGGCAATAATTAATTCTTTAATAAGTTCATCTTTTAAATGACTAGGCACTAATATATAGTCAGGCGCAATACACATTTGACCGCAATTAGAAAATTTTGGATTTGCTAAACGGCGCGCAGCTACTCTTAAATTGGCATCATCACAAATTACTGCAGGGCTTTTACCACCTAACTCTAAAGTCACAGGCACTAACTGTTCAGCTGCTAATTTGTAAATTATTTTTCCCACCATGGTACTTCCCGTGTAAAAAATATGGTCGAACCTATTTTCTGAAAGTAGTGGTGGCAGCACAGTTGCGCCATCTCCTTCTAAATACATCATATAATTATCAGGAAATAAAGAATGAATTATTTTTTGCATCACCGCCGCCGTCGCTGGGGCAAACTCACTAGGTTTTAAGACTGCACAATTTCCTCCTGCGATGGCTCCAATTAACGGAGTAAACAATAATTGAAATGGATAGTTCCAAGGAGCAATAATACAAACCACGCCCAAGGGCTCTTGAATGGTAAAACTTGAGGAGGGCATATTGACCAAATTGGTGGCAACCGATTTAGGCTCCATCCAGTCTTTTAAATGCTTAATGGTATAGTTTAATTCACTTAAGAAAAACCCTACCTCGGTGGCCCAGGCATCTTCGTCGGTTTTTTTCAAATCGGTATAAAGTGCTTGATATAATTGTTTTTCGGCATCTAAAACGGCTTTTTTTAAGCGTTCAAGCTGTTGTATTCTAAAGACATAGGACTGGGTTGCGCCAGTGGCAAAATACGAACGTAGGTTATGAATAGTAGTAGACATAAGCAATGATTATTAGGCAATTTAAGCCTTATTCCCGAAAGCAAAGCTCCATTTATTCGCTTATCAAAATAATTGTGAAAATTCAGAAATTTTTGATAATTTAACGTACTCATTTTAATAATTATTATAAACCAAATAACGATTTGCTATGTCCAAGAGAAAATCAGATAACACAAGAAGGGATTTTATTAAAAATTCTGCGCTTGCATTAGGAGGCTTTTACATTCTACCTAGACACGTATTAGGTGGCAAAGGATTTACCGCACCAAGTGATAAATTACAAGTAGCTGGTATCGGTGCCGGCGGAAAAGGAGAAAGTGATTTATTTGCTTTCTATAATAGTGGTAAAGCAGATATTGCTTTTTTATGTGATGTCGATGATAGACAAGCTGTAAAAAGTCGTGAAAGATATCCAAAAGCAAAATACTATAAAGACTACAGAGAAATGTTAGATAAAGAACATATGCATATTGATGCTTGTTCTGTTTCTACACCCGATCATATGCACGGTGTGCAAGCTATGGCCGCAATGCAATTAGGCAAGCATGTCTATGTTCAAAAGCCAATGGCACATGATATTTATGAAGCGCGTATTATGACCAAGGCAGCAAACGATTATAAAGTAGTTACTCAAATGGGTAATCAAGGTGCTTCTGGAGATGGCGTGCGCATGTTACAAGACTGGCATACTGCTGGATTAATTGGTGATGTGCATACTATTTATTGTTACACGGATAGACCGGTTTGGCCTCAAGGCGTGAACCGTCCTGTATTAACTACTCCAAGCACCATTCCTACTGAATTAGATTTTGATTTATGGTTAGGCACGGCTCCTCAAAAAGATTATTTCGAAGGTTTACTTCCATTTAACTGGAGAGGCTGGTGGGATTACGGAACCGGCGCTTTAGGTGATATGGCTTGTCATATCATGGCTCCTGCATTTGCAGTCTGTGGTTTAGGTTATCCTATTGCTGCAGAATGTAGTGTTGGAACTCGTTATACTGCACCTTGGCAAAAATTATATGCACCAGATTCTGGTCCAATGAGTTCTCATATTACTTTAACTTTCCAAGGACAGAACGGAAAGCCAAATATAAAATTACATTGGATGGATGGTGGTATTCAACCAGAACGTCCAGCTGAATTAGGCCCTAATGAAATGATGGGTGACGGTGGTAACGGCGTTATTTTTGAAGGAACAAAAGGGAAGATGATGGCAGGTACTTATGGAGTTAATCCACAATTATTACCTACCAACTTAACTAAAACTACTTCAGTACCAAAAACTATAGATAGAGTGAAAGGTGGAGAAGGCGGACACTACGCAGTATGGGTAGAAGCTTGTCTTGCTGGTTTTGGTAGTAAAGAAGCGAAGGCTTTAAGTTCTAATTTTGATATTGCAGGTCCTTTAACAGAGTCTGTATTAATGGGTAATTTAGCCATCAGAAGTTATGATATCAAATCCACTAATAAGGCTGGAAGGGCTACTTATCCAGGTAGAAACATTCAATTAATATGGGATGGTCCAAATATGAAGATCACCAATTTCGAGGAAGCGAATCAATATGTAAAAAGAACATATCGCGATGGTTGGAGTTTGGGTGTTTAATATTGAATTACACTACTCATTATATATCTCGGTTGCCTTTGGTAACCGAGATTTTTTTTACCATCAAGGTTTTATATAAATATATTTAGATAGTTAAAGTGCTACCTTTATAAGATAATAATACTATATCATGGAAAATTTACAAGAGCAGTTTTTATTAAATCCAGACATTACTTTTTTAAACTTTGGATCCTTTGGCGCCACACCCAAACCTATTTTTGATGCTTATCAAAAATGGCAAAGAGTTTTAGAAGCAGAACCTGTTCAATTCATTGTATTTGATGGTGTAAATTATTTAGCCAATTCAAGAGCTGCACTAGCTAAGTTTATAGGATGCCCCGATAAAGATGATTTAGTGATGGTAACCAACCCCTCATTTGCTATTAATTTAATTGCGAAGAATTTTCCTTTAAACGAAGGCGATGAAATTTTAGCTACCGATATAGAATACGGTGCCTGTGATCGTACCTGGGATTTTTATTGCAAAAAAAATAAAGCTACTTATAGAAGACAAAAAATAAATTTACCTATTACAAGCAAAGAAAAATTTATTGAAGATTTTTTTGAAGGACTAAGACCTAGCACCAAGGCCATATTTATAAGTCATATAACCAGTGCGACTGCCTTAATATTTCCTGTGAAAGAAATTTGCGAAATAGCAAAATCTAAAGGACTCATCACCATCGTTGATGGCGCCCATGTACCTGCACATATTCCTTTTAACTTAAGTGAAATTAAAGCCGATTTTTATACAGGGGCTTGTCATAAATGGATGATGGCAGCTAAGGGTTGTAGCTTTTTATACGCACACAAATCGGTTCAGCCTTTATGTGATCCGCTTATTGTTAGTTGGGGTTATAAAGCCTTAAAACCATCTCATTCTAATTTTTTAGACTACCATCAAATGATTGGCACACGCGACTTTTCAGCTTTTTTAACAGTGGAAGCGAGTCTTGAATTTATGGAAAAAAATAATTGGAAGGAAGTTTCTACAAAATGTCATGCTATCGTGCTTGCCAATGCTGAACGTTTTTATAGTTTACTAGGCACAAAACCAATTAGCCCCTTAACCAGCGAATGGATTGGCCAAATGATAAGTATTCCAATAAATACAAAAGAGCCGGAAGTATTACAAAGAAAATTATTCATCGACTACAAAATTGAAATACCTATCATGCGTCAAGAAAATGATGTATATATGCGTTATTCCATTAATGGATTTAATTCAGTTGCCGATTTAGATACATTGTATAATGCACTAGAAGCTATTAAAAAAGAAGGGGTGCTTTTAAACTAAGCTAATTCAGCAGCGTCTTAAATAGTAAAAATAGGTTTAGTGTAAACTCAGTTAACTAAAATTATACTAAAGCAGCGTGTAGAATTTCTACTGTGTGTAATGCTTTTTCGCCCGTTCCATCTTTAATTTGATGGCGACAGCTAGTACCAGGTGCTGCAATGCTACAATTATTTTTATTCGCTCGTATTTTAGGAAACAAGACCAACTCTCCAATATTCATAGAGACTTCATAATGTTCTTTTTCATAACCAAAAGAGCCGGCCATGCCGCAACAACCTGAAGCAATGGTTTCTACTTTATAGTTAGCAGGAAATGAAAGCACTTTTACAGAATCTGCTAATGAACTCACTGCTTTTTGTTGACAATGTCCATGTAGTAAAATAGATTTTTCATTATTAGTGAAACTATCTTTGGTAATATTACCTGCTTGCATTTCAGCAGCTAAAAATTCATCAATAAAAAAACTATGTTTGGCTAAATGTTTTGATGCTGCTTCATTTTCATCTGTGGCTAAGTCGGGATACTCATCTCTGAAAGTGAGTATGGCAGAGGGTTCTAGGCCAATAAGAGGGCTAGCCTCGCTTACCAAATGACTTAATAGCTTAATATTTTTATTTGCAATAATTTTAGCCTTTCTTACTAAACCCTTCGATAACCAAGTTCTACCACTTTCTTCGTGAGTAGGAATAATAAGTTCATAGCCCAAGGCGCTTAATAATTGAATGGCTTTAATACCAATAGGCGCATCATTGTAATTCGTGAATTCATCGCAAAATAAATACACTGTTTTTATAGGATTAGCAGGGGCTAGATAATTTTTCTTATACCAAGCTTCTAAAGTTTGCGTTGATATACTTGGCATAGAACGCTTCAAAGCAAAACCTGATAATAATTTAACCAAACTACCTGTGAAAATATTACCTACAAAGGCATTGTATAAACGCGGCGCCATGGACCCTAGTTTTGCAGCGGCCGTAAAATTGGCAATTAATCTAGCTCTGAAAGGAACACCGTTGGCATCATAATAATGCTGTAAGAATTCTGCTTTTAATTTTGCCATATCCACATTCGAAGGACATTCGCTTTTACAAGCCTTGCAACTTAAACACAAACTCATTACTTCATAAATTTCTTTATGGTCATATCTATTTTGTTTATCGGAATGTGTTAAAAACTCGCGCAGTATATTGGCACGGGCGCGCGTGGTATCTTTTTCATCTCTAGTGGCCATAAAAGATGGACACATAGTGCCTCCTGACAAATGCGTTTTTCTACAATCTCCCGAACCATTGCACTGTTCGGCATGTTGTAAAATATCTTGTTTATGAAAACGAAATATAGTTTTAAACTCCGGTGTTAATTGGCCTGGCTCATACCTCAGCATTGTATTCATCGAAGGCGTATCTACAATTTTATTGGGATTAAATATATTTTGAGGGTCCCAAGTATTTTTTACTTGTTTTAATAAAGCATAATTTTTCTCCCCTACCATTTGCTTAATAAATTCACCGCGCAAACGGCCATCTCCATGCTCCCCACTTAAAGAACCATCGTATTTTTTTACAAGCGTAGCTACTTCTTCTGCAATAGTTCTAAATAGCTGGTTCCCTTCTTTAGTTTTTAAATTAATAATAGGGCGCAAATGAATTTCTCCTGAACCCGCATGGGCATAGTGCACTGAATAGAGTCCATGCTTTTTTAATATCTCATTAAAGTCGCGTATATAATTTGGTAAGTCTTCTACATCCACAGCAGTGTCTTCAATAACAGGCACTGCCTTTTCATCACCAGGTAAATTACTCAATAAGCCTAGGCCTGCTTTTCTTAAAGCCCATATTTTTTTAGCATCAGCACCATATAAAACAGGAAAATGATAACCCAAGCCTGCAGCGCGCATATCGGCCTCCACTTTACTAGTGAGCTCTAAAATTTCTTCCCTAGTTTCTTTTGCAAATTCTATTACTAAAATAGCGCCAGGGTCGCCTTGTACAAAAAATCTATTCTTAGCTTGCTCTGTATTTTCTTTAGTACACTCTAATATATAATGGTCAATCAATTCACTCGCACTAGGCTTGTATTTTAATCCAATTAAATTCGCATGCAGCGATTCATCAATACTATTAAAATGTACACATAATAAACCTACTTCTTTCGGCGGTGCTGGAACGACATTTAATTTTATCTCTGTCATAAAAGCCAAAGTACCTTCCGAGCCTGCTATTAAATTACAGAAATTAAAATTGGGGCCTCCTGCATTAAAGGGGTCTGCGTCTACCAATATATCAATGGCATAACCCGTATTTCTTCTTAGCACCGATTTTTTGGGAAACTCTTTTTTAATTTCTAACTGATTATCGTAGTTGCTAAGTATACTTCGAACCGATTTATAGATACTGCCTTCCAATGTATTTAATTCACATTTTGAGTGAAATTCATCGGTAGATAAATTAGAAAAAATGGCTTCAGATCCATCGCTTAAAAAAGCTTTCACTTCTATTAAATGTTCTCTGGTACTTCTATATACAACTGAATTGGATCCACAAGAATTATTACCTACCATTCCGCCTATCATGGCTCTATTCGCAGTAGAGGTTTCTGGACCAAAAAATAAACCATGGGGTTGTAAAAATAAATTCAATTCATCACGAATCACACCGGGCTGCACGCGCACCCAGCCCTCTTCTTTATTGAGTTCAATAATTTGATTGAAATGTTTAGAGACATCTACAATAATACCGTTTCCTACCACCTGCCCTGCCAACGAAGTGCCGGCCGTTCTAGGAATTAAAGAAGTTTGATGCGTGGATGCAAAACGAATAAGCTTAGAAATATCCTCCTTAGTTTTAGGAATGGCCACCGCAAGAGGAAGCTCTCTATAACTAGAGGCGTCCGTTGCATACAAAGTCCTGATCATTTTATCGAAAAAAAGATCGCCCTCTAAAGTTTTTGCAAGTTGCTTCAACTGTTCCTTCATAATACTTAATTCCACTTCGCAAAAATACTAAAATAAATACTAAAGCTTAGATTAGAAACTCAATTAAACTAGCCGCCTACTACCATTCTAAGGTCTTCAAATAAGCAGCGTCGTCTTTAGCGCAATCTAATTCGGTAGTACCTGTGTAGGCCTCTTGTTCTACGATATAATATTTTATGCCTTGAGCAGCTGCCTGAGGTAATAAAGATTTATAATCAATACTGCCTTTACCAATAATGCAAGACTCAATGCCCGTTGCTGTTTTAGCTAAATCTTTTACATGCACTAATTTGAAACGGTTAGGGAATTTTTTCATATAAGCGATAGGATCTACGCCTGCAGCTACTGTCCAATACATATCCATTTCAAAATCAACGGTATCAGGGTTGGTCGATTTCATCATTAAGTCTTGTGGTACAATGCCATCCATGGGTACAAAAGAATAATCGTGGTTATGATAAGCGAAGCGTAACCCATTTTTCTTTGTAATCTCTCCGCAAGCATTAAACTCATCAGAGAATTGTTTGTAATTATCAAGTGATTTTTGCGCTCCTTTATAGGGACATATTAAATATTTCATTCCAATCTCAGCTGCCCCTGCCGCCTTGCGTTCAAAGTCTTTAGTAACCTCACAATGAGAAGAAACCATATTCATTCCTAAATCATCTAATACTTTTTTCAACTCCGTATTTTTCATTCCCCAAAAAATACCTTTGTCTCCTTCAAAACCTTCTAATTGCTTGTAACCAGATTTAGATAAATGTTTTAAAACACCCATCGTGTCTTTATATAAAGCTTCTTTCACTGTCCATAGTTGAATACCAAATGGATTAGATTTTCCAGCCATTGCCATTAATTTGTTACCAAAGGGCATGCTTAAAGCCGCACCTACTAATGCCGTTTGACGCAGGAAGTTTCTTCTTGAATTGTTCATAAAATCGTTTTAAAGTTCAGTCGTTAATAATACGAATGCAATTTTTCTACTGCACCGTTTGAGATCCAATTTGAAAGTTCAATATAATAGATGACCTACTGCTTACTAAGTAGCCCAAGCCTTATCTCCTTTCTTATAAGGTACCGTTCCTTCATATTTACCGGGTACTGCGATATAACGTAAAGCCTTGGTAGCGCCCACTTCAGAACTGAAGAATCCCCATAGGGTTAATTCTTTTAACATAGTAAAGTAATGCTTCGTCTCGTCTGGCTTTTTTGTTTTTTGAAATGCAGCCGCTTCTTTATCTAATTCAGTTAAAAAAGCAGTGCGCTCTGCTGGGCTAGCTTCCATGAATGCTTTTCCCATCTTCGCTTTTGAGTCTTTAAATTGTAAGGCTTTGATACCTTCCATAAAAGCAGTTTGGTCTTTGGCTTCATAACAGTCATTTACAATCACTGTCATAAACTCACCTACTTTTGCTTCTTTGGCGCCAGGCGTACCTGTTGCAGGTAAAATAGTTTCAGCCACTTCATTTAAAAACGAAATATCGTCTTGTGAAAATTTTAATCCAGTCGTACCAGTTGTACAACCTGATAAAAAAGCTTCTGCACCCAAAACAGTGCCGCCCATGATAAGGGCTACTCTTGATAAGGCTTCTCTTCTATTCATCATAAAATTATTTTTAAAATATTATAAATTATAAGTTTCCTTTTTTCAATTCATTCACTGCAAATTCAGCTGCACGTGCTGTAAATGCCATATAAGTTAAAGAAGGGTTCACGCAAGAAGCACTTGTCATAAATGCCCCATCTGTTACAAATACATTCGGTGCATCCCAAACTTGGTTATTGCCATTTAAAACAGATGTTTTAGGATCTCTTCCCATACGCGCAGTACCCATTTCGTGAATACCTCTTCCTGGGGTGCCGTCTCCTTCGCGTGATTTAACATTTTTCACCCCTGCTTTTTCTAGCATCTCTTGCGCATCTACTAAAATATCTTTGCGCATTTTTTTCTCATTGTCTTTTAATTCGCAATCAATATTCAAAACATTTAAGCCCCACTTATCTTTTACTGTTTTGTCAATTGTTACTTTATTAGTGGGGTCTGGCAACATTTCACCAAAACCACCCATACCAATAGTCCAGCTACCTGGTTCTGTTAAGGCGTCTTTATAATCACCCCCAATGGAAAATTCTGCAACCTCTCTTTTCCAGTTTTCACGCGTACCACTTCCTTGATAACCAAAGCCACGCAGATAATCGCGTTTGTCATCACCCACATTTCTAAAACGTGGAATATAAAAACCATTGGCACGACGACCAAAAGTGTATTTGTCTTCATAACCCTCCACGGTACCGCTTGCACCAATACCTAAATGATGATCCATTAAGTTTTTACCCAGGGCATCACTGCTACTTCCTAAACCACCTTCCCAAACATCAGTAGCAGAATTCATCAATAACCAAGTGCTATTTAAAGTAGAAGCATTCACAAAAATAATTTTTGCACTGTACTCAATTGTTTTATTTGTTTCTGCATCTAACACCATCACACCTGTAGCACGTTTTTTATCTTTATCGTATTTAATTTCTGTTACAATACTCCAAGGTCTTAAAGTTAAATTACCCGTTGCCATAGCTGCTGGTAAAGTAGAAGACTGTGTACTAAAGTAGCCACCGAAAGGACAACCCAACCAGCATTTATTTCTATACTGACAACCAGGTCGGCCTTCATGCGGTACTGTAATAATGGCTGTACGTCCAATAATTAAATGACGAGACCCTTTATACACTTCTTTTAATCTTGCAGCCACATCTTTCTCTACGCAGGTTAAATCCATGGCAGGTAAAAATTGTCCGTCAGGTAAAACGGCTAAGCCATCGCGATTACCGCTAATGCCTGCAAATTTTTCTACATAATCATACCAAGGTTCAATTTCTTTATAACGCACAGGCCAGTCAACACCATGACCATCTTTTGCATTGGCTTCAAAATCTAAATCAGACCAACGGTAAGATTGACGACCCCACATTAAAGAACGTCCACCCACATGGTATCCTCTAAACCAATCGAAACGTTTTGTTTCAACATAAGGACTGTCTTTATCAGAACACCAATAATCTAAATTGATTTCGTTTAAAGGATAGTCTCTTTTTAAAACTGGATAGTCTTTAATCATTTCCTGCGTGCGTGTGCCACGATGCGGAAAATCCCAAGCTTCTTTATCTGCGTTTACATAATCTTTAATGTGTTCAATGTTTCTGCCACGCTCTAAGAGTAAAACTTTTAATCCTTTTTGCGTAAGTTCTTTAGCCGCCCATCCGCCGCTAATACCCGACCCTACTACTATTGCATCGTATTGTTGTGCTGCCATATTTTAGGTTTTATTTTATTATAATTATTTTAAGTCTTATTTTATATGATTAAACATCGCAAATTTTAATAGCGGCTGCTAATGAAGCCATCGGATCTTTGTCTGCAGGAATAAATTCTTGTGCTACATAACCCTTGAATCCAGTTTGTAAAATGGCGCGCATAATAGCAGGATAATATAACTCTTGTCTTTCATCAATTTCATTTCTACCTGGCACACCCCCTGTATGGTAGTGGCCATAGTATTGATGATTGGTTTGTATAGAATGAATAATATCTCCTTCATCAATTTGCATATGATAAATATCGAATAGCAATTTAAAATTAGCAGAACCTAAACGCTTACACAATTCAACGCCCCAAGAAGAACGATCACACATGTAGTCCTTGTGGTCTACTCTTGAGTTTAATAATTCCATTTGAATCATGACCCCTCTTTTTTCTGCAATAGCCATAATTTTTTTCAAACCAGTAACACAGTTATTCAATCCTGTTTCATCATCCATGCCTTTTCTATTTCCAGAAAAACAAATCAAGTTTGTATAACCTGCATCGGCAACATAATGAATATGTTCTATATAATTTTTTACTAATTTATCGTGGTATTGTACAGTATTAAAACCTTCTGTTAAACTAATTTCTGCACCATTACACATGGTAGAAATTAAATTATTTTCTTTTAAAATTTTCCATTCAGAAGGGCCTACTAAGTCCATGCCCACCATACCTAATTGCTTAAAATTTTTTGCTAGTGTGGTTGTTGGAATGCTGTCATAACACCACCTGCAGGCGGAATGTTGAATGTTGCCTTTCAGTGGCTCTGTTATTGTATTATTTTTCACGGCTGCTAAAATAGTAGAGGGTACCACAGCACCTGTAGCGATTGCTGCAGACCCTGTTAAAACTTGTTTGATAAGATTGCGTCTATTGACATTGGTTGACATAGCAAGTAAATGTTAATTGGTTCGATAAATATAATTTTTATTTCCTATTTTTTAGAAAGTTTTTAGTTAAAAAAGGGGGTTATTTGCAAAATAATAAGGAAATTGCTACTAGATTACTGTGCAAGTTTTGCAATGACTTAATTAAACGATTTTTACGCTTAAAAACAATCAACAATGAATAGAAAATTACGCATGGGCATGGTAGGTGGAGGTAAGGATGCTTTCATAGGAGCCATCCACAGATTAGCTGCCAATATGGATGGACTGATTGAAGTGAGTTGTGGTGCCTTAAGTATTAATCCTGAAATAGCAGTGGCTTCAGGAGAAGCTTTATTTCTTCCAAAAGAAAGAACTTATTTGACTTTTGATGAGATGATTAAAAAAGAAGCAGCACTACCTGCTGACGAGCGCATCGATTTTGTAACCATTGTAACACCCAACTTTGCACACTTTGCACCTGCTATGATGGCCTTGGATCATGGCTTTCACGTGGTGATTGAAAAGCCAATTACTTTTTCAATGGATGAAGCAAAGCAATTAAAACAAAAATTAGACGAAACAGGATTAACACTTTGTTTAACACATACTTATTCTGGTTACCCAATGGTGAAACATGCAAAGGCTATGGTGAAAGAAGGTAAGCTAGGAAAGATTAGAAAGGTTTGGGTAGAATATGCACAAGGCTGGTTAAGTAAATTATCTGAAAGAGAAGGCAATGCACAAGCAGCTTGGAGAACCGACCCCAAAAAATCTGGAAAAAGTTCTGTGATGGGAGATATTGGAACCCATGCCGCACATTTAGCAGAATATATTACAGGTGCAAAAATTTCTGATGTTTGTGCTGAATTAAATACCATGGTAGAAGGCAGATTACTAGACGATGACGGGTCAGTGATGTTAAAATTTGACAACGGTGCCAAAGGTGTATTAATGGCTTCCCAAGTAGCTGCAGGCGAAGAGAATAATTTAAAAATTAGAATTTACGGTGAGAAAGGTGGGATAGAATGGATGCAACACGAGCCTAATACTTTACATGTTAAATGGTTAGATCAACCTGCGCAAGTTTTAAGAGCAGGTGGCAACTACGGTGCACATTTATCTTCTACTGCAATACATAGTTGTCGAACTCCAGGTGGTCATCCAGAAGGATACTTGGAAGCCTTTGCGAATATTTATCGCAACTTTGCTTTAACCCTTGGTTGTAAAATAGATGGTACTACCCCTACTGCAGAAATGTTAGACTTCCCTGGCATCGAAGACGGATTAAGAGGCATGGCCTTTATTGATAACGTAGTAGCTTCTTCGCAGTCCGACAAAAAGTGGACGCCTTATGTTATTTAAAAATTTTATTTAAAATAGTATTATGACAACAATTAAAGGACCTGCCATTTTTTTAGCTCAATTTATGGGCGATGAAGCGCCCTTCAATACTTTGGAGAGTATTTGCAAATGGGCGGCTGGCCTAGGTTTCAAAGGAGTACAAATTCCTAGTTGGGACGCAAGATGCATCGATTTAAAAAAAGCTGCAGAAAGTAAAACTTATGCAGATGAAATAAAAGGTATTGTGGCAAGTGCAGGAATGGAAATCACAGAATTATCTTCACATTTACAAGGACAATTAGTAGCAGTGCACCCAGCCTATGATGCGCAGTTTGATGGATTCGCTCCCAAAGAAGTACATGGTAATTCAAAAGCAAGAACAGCTTGGGCAGTACAACAATTAATCTATGCAGCAAAAGCTTCCCAAAATTTAGGATTAAATGCGCATGCTACTTTCAGTGGTTCATTATTATGGCATACTGTATATCCTTGGCCACAGCGCCCTGCAGGATTAGTAGAAACAGGTTTCACTGAACTTGCTAAAAGATGGATGCCTATTTTAAATGAATTTGATAAAGCAGGCGTTGATCTTTGTTATGAAATTCATCCGGGTGAAGACTTACATGATGGTGTGACTTATGAAATGTTTTTAGACAAAGTAAAGCAGCATAAGCGTGCTTGTTTATTATACGATCCCTCTCACTTTGTTTTACAGTGTATGGACTACCTTGGTTATATCGATGCTTTTCATGAGCGTATTAAAATGTTCCATGTAAAAGATGCAGAATTTAATCCAACGGCTAAACAAGGTGTATATGGTGGATACCAAAACTGGGTGGACCGTGCTGGAAGATTTAGATCACTAGGCGATGGTCAAGTAGATTTCAAAAGTATTTTTAGCAAACTAGCTGCTTATAATTTTAAAGGCTGGGCAGTGATGGAATGGGAATGTGCTATTAAACATCCAGAAGTTGGCGCAGCCGAAGGCGCCCTCTTTATTCAAAAAAATATTATTAAAGTAACCGAAAAGGCATTTGACGATTTTGCTAGTACCGGTTCAGATGAATCATTCAATAAGAAAATTTTAGGCATTTAAACATTAAAAACGAAGCAATATGAAGAAGGTTTTATTTATTTTATCAACTGCTATTATTGTAATAGCATGCGGTGGTGGATCTACAGAGGCTGGAAAAGCAACTACAGAAACAAAAGAAGCAACCGCTTCAACAGGTAATGCATTATCCGATAATCCAGATTATCAAAAAGGTTTAGCCTTGATTGCTGGAAGCGATTGTTTAACTTGTCACAAAACAAGTGAAAAAAATATTGGACCTTCTTATAAAGAGGTAGCAGCAAAATATGATGATACAGAAGAGAACGTGAAAATGTTAGCTGGAAAAGTAATTAAAGGTGGTAGTGGTAACTGGGGCGCTATTCCAATGACACCACATCCGCAATTAAAACAAGAAGATGTAGAGCAGATGATTAAATATATCTTTCTTTTAAAGAAATAATATATTGTAAAGAAGTAAAATACTTTAAGAAAGTATCACTTAAATTAAAAGATAAACGATTTTCATATTATACACCACTAAACAATTCTCATGAAAAAATTATTACTTGTTTTTTTAATCAGTTTTGTTGCTGCACAAACCAATGCACAACGATGGATTTCTTTATTCGACGGAAAAACCACTAACGGTTGGCATAGTTATGGCAAAACCACTGTGGGCGAAGCCTGGACGGTAGAAGATGGTATGATTGTATTTGATCCAGCAGCTAAGAAAGCAGGGAAATCGGCGGGGGATATTGTGACGAATGAAAGTTTCAATGATTTTCATTTAGAACTAGAATGGAAAATTGCTAAAAACGGCAATAGCGGTATTATCTTTTTTGTGCAAGACGAGCCTACTAAATATAAAAATACTTGGCATACAGGACCTGAGATGCAAGTACTAGACAATGACGGACATCCTGATGCTAAAATTATTAGCCATAGAGCAGGTAATTTATATGATTTAATTGTAGGTAAAGAAGGGGCAGTGAAACCATATGACCAATGGAATAAAGTAGATATTATATTTAAGAAAGGCAAATTAGACCTTATTTTAAATGATGTTAATGTGGTAAGCACACATGTAGGAGATGATGGCTGGAAAGAGCTTGTTAGAAGATCAAAATTTGCTAAAGGAGAATCACCAGACTTTGCAAAAGTATTATCTGGGCATATTGCCTTACAAGATCATGGAGACAAAGTGAGTTACAGAAATATTCGAATTCAAAAATTGTAATTCAGATAGTGCAAACTATACATGAAGATTTTATGCGTCAGGCCCTCGTGCAAGCACAGAGGGCCTTTGACGTTGATGAAGTACCTGTGGGTGCTGTAATTGTAATGCATGGTAAAATAATTGCCAAGGCGCACAATCAAGTACAATTATTAAGAGATGTAACGGCCCACGCCGAAATTTTAGCCATCACTAGTGCTTGCGAAAACTTACAAGAAAAGTATTTACCAGAAGCCACTCTATATGTTACCATTGAGCCTTGTTTAATGTGCGCAGGCGCTTTGTACTGGAATAAAATTGGCCATATTGTCTTTGGTGCCTATGATCAAAAAAATAGCTACCGCAGGGTAACAGAAAAAAATCCTTTTCATCCTTCCACCACAATTGTAGGCGGCATCTTAGAAAATGAATGCGCCGCGCTGATGCAAGCTTTCTTTAAAGCCAAACGATAGATTATTTTTTTGGCCTTAAGTATTTTAATAATAAATACCTGTTTCTCGACTCACTCTACGCAGGCTCGAAAGCTCGTCTCGAAACAGTATTTATTATTTATATTAGTATGAGCGCAGTAAATAAATAGTTTCCGTAGTAATCCGTTTGTAGGATTACGGAGGAAAGCTATTTTTTACGAAGCTCTAAAGAATAAACCATCTATCGTTTAGCAAGACGAGAAACAGATATTTATTGATTAGCTTAATTTTCTATTTTAGAAAAAATACCCCGCGGCTCGTTAAAATGAGCGCAAAGCATTGTAATTTTGAGCTTCATTCACAAACACAATAAATAAAAAATATGTCATTTACACTACCTGCATTACCTTATGCACACGAAGCCTTAGAAC
>OCVQ010000068.1_pt1 | contig 86148 bp, 88 predicted proteins | sample 1539061 | NCBI WGS metagenome assembly OCVQ01 (sample SAMEA3355526, study PRJEB22509) | marine metagenome | biome: marine; feature: river plume; material: water | place: USA | collected 2010-08-08 | depth 0.5 m | reverse complement strand
GCAACCGAACTACGGCGTAATTTAATTGTTGACATATCTATGTCCCTTTGTTATAATAGGTATATACCTTAATAATAATACTCTATGGTTGTTGAAACAATTAGTTAAAACGTACCACCATCAATCTCATCAACAGCGATGGAAACTTTGCCGGCAGAGATTGTCGTATTTACTCCATCTGTACCTTCGAACTCTAAAGTTCCACCTAATGTTATATCTTGGTTTGCTCCACTTTCACCAGCTATAGTAATTTGCGGATTTGTTATTGAAAACTCAGTTCCTGTTAATGTTAAACCAACACCAGCAGTAAATGTACCAGATCCTGAGAACTGAGTCCAAACAATGTCACCAACTCCAATTACAAAAGACTCAGCATCTGTAACTGTTGCCACCCAACCTGTATTACGATATGTATCGCCATCGGTTACAAAGTGGAAACTACCTGGAATTTCTGCAGAGTCATTTGAATAAACAGTTCTCGTAAACACCCAATCAGTGATTGCATCACCAACTGTTGTTACTTCGTATGCACCGTTTTGCAGAGCATTGATTTGATCTTTAACAAGTAATGTTTCACCTAATACCCAATCCACCACGCCATCAATATCAAGAGTTGTATTGGCGGACAAAGTAATTGTGTCATCATTACTACTATAAGTACCACCTAAATCTGCAACTGTGGCCGCAAGAACCGAAGGTCTTACAACAACCCCTTGGACAACACTATCAACATATGATTTATTAGCAGCATCCGTTGAATCTGTGGGAGTACCTAAGTTTGCAATCTTATTAGTTGCTAAACTAACAATCCCAGTATTTGACGTAAGCTGATTTCCAGTAATAGTTAAATTACCTACAGTCGCGGTTTCTGTTATTTCTATAGATTTAATTTTAGATCCAGAACCACCTGGGTGGATCATATACGTTTGGTCATCTGTATCAATAAATCTTTCAGCTAATACATCGCCGCCAGGAACATCAACGTTTCCTGTGGACCTATCATATTCAAAACCTGTACCAAATCCTGAGTTAAGAAAACGTATTTTTTTACCGTCTGTATTTAAATACGCAGTACCTTCACTACCTCTAAATTTAATTTGAGTACTGTTTTGGCCTTCCCCAAGTTTTAACGTATTGAAACTACTTTCAGATGCAGGATCCGCAAAGAAGTCGTCGTCATCAGCATCTATAAATTTTGTTGCGGTAATTGTGTCTGTAAATACGGCATTGGCACCGCCATCTAATTTTGGATATCTTGCGTCAGTTTCTACTGTATTAATTGAAACATTAGCAACAGAACCAGTTTCAACAGTGTGGTCAATTGTAATGCCATATCCTGCATTAAAACTTTCAACATAATCTGCAGTAATCTCAAGATTCATTTTATCGTTAGGATCGTCGTGAGTAACTCTAATACCTACTTCAGTATTATTTCTAAACATTTCTCCGACAAGGTCATGCACAGTTTCCGTAAAGTCAGGAATAGCGTTAGCTTGAAGTTCAACAGGGATGTCAGTAGCAAATGTTACTCGCCCAGTTTCATCAATTGCAATTCTTGGAGAAAATCCGTCGTTACCATAAAGGCCTGCGGTTACTCCTGATACCTCAACACCGATTGTGATAGCATTGTTAGAAGCTTGTTCTTCTTCAACCGCCATACCTCTACCAAGTGTAAGAGTAGGTGATTGGATAAGGTCAATATTATTAAAAGTATTAGCGCCATCATTAACTGTAAGTACTGACTCAAAAGTATCAACATAACTTTTCGTTGCAGCGTCATTAGCATCAATTGGAGTTCCTACATTAATAATTCTATTATTACTTACACTGATATGACTATTAGCTGGTGCATCAAGTACCAAATCGCCAGTTGATGTAATTGTAGAATTAGCAACAATTTGAGTACCGATTTTTAATTGACTCGTGCCGCCTGTGATAAATTCTAATTCATCGTTGTCAGCGCCTGCAGACGACTCAGCTTTAATAAGAGTGTCTTGGTCACCGTCAATAATACCGCCAAGGCCTGCCCACGCATTTCCGTCATAACCTTCAAACTGCGAAGTAGAAGTGTTATAACGAATCATACCTGTAGCTGCGGTTGGACGATCTCCTGTTCCACCTACTGGCAATATCAACGATCCGGTTGAAGCAATTTTAACTATATTATCTTTATTTTTAATTTCATCAACCCACAACCGGTACCAATTATTATCTGATGAACCTAGGTTGTATGTTGAGTCTTCGTTTGGTACAAGATTACTTGTGAAATCTGCAATAACTTCAATAGAGTCAGTTTGCTGATCCCCAATTGTTATGTTTCCGCCAAGGGTAAGATTACCTGCAATATCAACATTACCATAAAAGAATGCGTTGTTTGCACTATTAATCTTAGCAGCTAAAGTTCCATTCGTAAAGAATTGTAATTGATCTTCGTCAGATCCAGGACTACTTTCAGCAGTGATCTTTGTATCTTGGTCGCCGTCAACTACTCCGCCTAAACCAGCCCAAGCTGTTCCGTCATAACCTTCAAAGATTAAATCTTCTGTGTTAAACCTAATTGAACCTTGGATAGATGGGGAAAATCTTACAGCTGTATTTCCTGTTGGCAAAACAAATCTATCATAAACATTAAACGTACCATCACTATCAATTTGAGCTGATAGGTTTCCAGCTGTGTAGAATTGAAGTTGGTCGTTATCAGTACCTGCACTACTTTCAGCAATGATTTTTGTATCTTGGTCAACATCAATAACTGAACCAGCAAGACCTGCCCATTGCGATCCGTCATATGCTTCAAATCTACCATCCGTTGTATTGAAACGAAGCATACCTGATGCTGGTGCAGGACGATCCGCTGTTTCACCAGCTGGTATTTTTATAGCACCACTGCCGTTTATTAAGAACGATTCATTTGGTGTATTGATAGTTTCAATAATTTGAGATTCATTAACTACAAACTCGGTACCATTTAAAGTTAACCCTGTCCCAGCTGTAAATGTTCCTACACCTGAAAATTGAGTCCAAGTAATATCGTCAACATTAACTGCAAAGCTTTCTGCATCAGCAACAGTAATAACCCAGCTTGTTTGACCGTTTACTGTACCGTCAGTAACAAACTCAAAAGATCCTGGCAAATCATCAGATGAATATTGCCATTTAGCTCTTCTTAAAATCCAATCAGTACTTGCACCGCCGACTTGAATAATATCATAACTGCCGTTTTGTTTAGCATCTGTTTGATCTTTAACAACTATGTTATCGCCAAGACTCCAAGTTATGACGTCATCAATGTTAAGAGTGGCAGCTGGGGATAAAGTAAGAGTATCTCCAATTGAGGAGTTTCCTGATGCATAAGATCCGCCAAGATCCGCGGTTGTAGCTGCGATTGCCGAAGGTCTTACAACAATACCTTGTGCAATACCATCAACGTATCTTTTATTTGCTGCGTCAGTTGGAAGTATAGGATCGTCAAATACTTTAATTGTTGTTTCAAGGGAGTCAAGTTCTTGAAGTAAGAATGCTTTGTTTACAACATCATTATTTGCGACTGGGTCTGCAACACCGCTAAGTATTTGACCCGGGAAGTTTACAGTATTACTTGTACCAACAATTGAGTCAACATCTATATTTAAATTGTCAGCTAATGATAGTTCATTATTCGCCACTGCAAAATCAGCAGAATTAAATGTTGTACTTGTTAATCCAATAACATGTCCAAACTGATCTATTTCAGTTGACCTTATAAATCCTAATTCTGAATTAACTAAACTCGTTGCACCATTTGCAGTATCACCGTGAGTGATAGTAACATTTGCGGTTTCTATGTTATTGTTTGAAACGATAATCCCATCGCCTGCATATAGCTGAGCAATGTAATTTCCAACAGTATCAACACCCAGCGTAACTGAGTCCGGTACAATGACCGGTTTCTTTTCACCGCGTGCAATTATTTTTAAATTTTGTCTTACGGATGGCTGTCCGACTTTAACTTTAATGGTCATGATACCTCCGTCATAGTTGGAAGGATATAAATTAATCCGTCAACTATTTTCGATAGTTCTCCTGACTGTTTTCGCATTAACACATCATATTGGTATTTGCCTGGAGTTAAGTTTGAAGTGGTATTTGCCGTTAATACCAATGTAACATCATTATTTGCTGTCTCTATATCAAAGGACGCCTTTTTGGTTTCAGAGTATACTTTTCTTATATCTGAAAAGAATGTATATGTGCTGATACCTAATTCATCGTTATCACCATCAAAGAGTTCGATAGTGGTACGAAAATCCGTTCCTTGATCTGCATATAGATTAACTTTTGTGGACATTTTTCATTCTCTTTTTTCTTTATTTATAAAACTAAGATGGGGAAAATAGATAAGGGGACACTAGGCCCCCTCATTTATTTTAGTAAAAGATTATTCAAGATTAAAGTCCTTTGATTTCGTCGACTTCTTTCTTCAATTCTTTTAACGCTTCAATAAAGAGGCCTGCCAAGTTTCCGTATGAAACACTTAACATAGTGTCCGGACCATTGTCTAAAACAACCTCAGGAATGACTTCTTGTACTTCTTGTGCAATAACACCTAAGTACCTTGTTCCCGGGTTGTCTATTTTATCAAAATAAACACCTCTTAGTTTTGTTACTTTGTCGAGAGCATTATCAACAGTTATAACATTTTCCTTAGTTCTTGCATCAGATGTTGAATTTATGTTTCCTCTAACAGTTAAGTTACCATTGTTGTTTGTTAACTCAAAGTTAGTTGTTATAGTTCCGCCATCATCTTCTGTTATTACTAAACCGCCGACTGTTGACTTTTGCTCAATGTGCATTTTTCCATCAGATGATTTGTAATAAACTTTAGAAGTAGCTACTGGACCAAAGACCGCAGCAATGTTACTGCTAAACGTTAAGTTCCCTGAAGTTTTAGTATCAGCTACATCAGCTTGTAAGAAATCGCCTGAACCACCATTCAATGTACCTGTTAACTGAATGTTACCTTCAACCTGTATGTTTTCAACGTATAGTTTATCTTCAGAGTTGATATAGTAGAAGTTTGATTCATTGCCGTTGTTGATCCCTGCAGTTGTATATGGCGCTTCTGCACCACCGCCACCTTCAACCATTGCAGGGAACATAGCTGCCTGTTGCAACGATGTGTCAGCAACATGAAGATTATTTGTAATTATTTCAGAAGCTTCAGCTGTACCTTGTAGACCTTGAACACCTTGAGGACCAATTTGGCCAGTGAAACCTTGTACACCTTGCGAACCTTGAATACCTGAGTTACCAGTTCCTACAAGGCCTTGAATACCTTGAGGACCAAAGTCACCTTGAATACCTTGAACACCTTGAACACCGTTAGCACCAGTACCGTTTGCGCCAGTGAAACCTTGGACACCCTGATCCCCTTGAATACCTTGCGGACCAGCTCCACCTACAACACCTGAGAAACCTTGGACACCTTGTGGTCCTTGCTGACCCTGAATACCTTGTGGGCCAACGTTCCCAGTTCCATCAGTACCTTGGATACCTTGGTTACCAACAAAACCTTGCGTACCTTGCGGTCCTTCGTTTCCAAGATCACCACTATTACCTTGAATACCTTGAATACCATCGTTACCTTGTATACCTGACGACCCAGAACCTGTAAAGCCTTGGTTACCTTGCACACCTTGGATTGCGTCGCCGCTTTCACCCTGGATACCTTGAATACCTTGGATACCTACACCTTGGAAACCTTGAACACCTTGTCCACCATCAGTACCTTGTGCACCAGCTCCTCCTTCTTCAGCGGCAATACCTTGAGCACCAGTGAAACCTTGTATACCTTGGACACCCTGTGAACCAAAACCTAACGCGCCTTGAATACCCTGAACACCCTGAGGACCTTCGCCTTGAATACCTTGGATACCCTGGTTACCTTGAACACCAACTCCTCCAAAGCCATCACTACCATCAAGGCCTTGGATACCATCAGCACCTTGTAAACCGTCAGTTCCGTCGTTACCCTGTATACCTTGAACACCTTGAACACCTTCGCCGCCATCGTTACCGTCGGTTCCAGCATCACCTTGTATACCTTGAACGCCCTGTGTACCTTGTGTACCAGTAAATCCAAATCCGTCGTTACCAGCGTCACCTTGTATACCTTGGATACCTTGAAATCCAAACCCAGTTATACCTTGGTTACCTTGTACACCTTGAATACCACCTGTACCTGCATCACCTTGGATACCTTGAACGCCTTGTGCGCCATCCGTACCTGCATCACCAGTTCTTGAGAATGTTAGTTTAACTGGCTCCGCGGCATTCCATGAAGTTTGTGAAGCAACTGAGAATGATACATCAAATTGGAAATATCCACCAGCTTCTGTTATTTCAGTGATTTCAAATGCAGCATAGTCTGATGTTGTGAATGAGTCAATAATTCTAACATACCCTTTAACTGCAGATGTTGGTTCATCCATAGATCTAAGGAACGCTTGTATATCAACAAAGTTAATATCGCGGTCATCGACATACATAGCTGTTGCAAGTGCTAAGTTGCTGTTATTAAATTTAACTTTACCAAATCCTGTAAAGTCAGTAGCAGTATTGTCAGTGTCAAACACATAAGAGAATGTCATGCCACCAAATTCACCAGCTGGTCCAAAGTCACCTTGTATACCTTGAACGCCTTGAAGTCCTGTGTCACCAGTGAAACCTTGAACACCTTGTAAGATTTCACCTTGGATACCTTGCACACCTTGGAATGCCTGTGGACCTTGAACACCTTGAGCGCCAACTTCGCTGAATGTCCATAAAGTAGCTTGGCCATCAGTATATGACATACCGTTATGAGTAACATATTCAACCGAAAGTGTAAACCATCCAGTGTTATCTGTAACATCTTTAACTTTATAGAGTAAAAATTCGTCTGTGTTTGCTGGATCTACAATTCTAACAATTGCTTTATAAGGTCCTGTGACAGCGTCATAACTGTTGTAAAGACTTGATAAGTCAACTGGACCCGGACCTGCTTCAGCATCAACAAAGATTTCAGTTACTGAAGAATAAGTATTATTATTCAATCTGAATATTTGCGAACCTGGGTCTGTTGCGATATTTGAAGTCGTGTTGTAATTATAAGTAAATGTAATTCCACCAGAAACACCGGTGTAACCTTGGATACCTTGAACACCTTGCGTACCTTGGACGCCTTGTACTCCTTGAACCCCTTGCGGTCCTTGCACGCCTTGTAGACCTTGGATGCCTTGTGCACCTTGTAATCCAGTATCACCTCTAAATCCTTGAATACCTTGCGGACCAAAGTCACCTTGAATACCTTGAACACCCTGTGTACCAGTTTGACCTATAATACCTTGTATACCTTGTGGGCCAAAGTCGCCTTGAATACCCTGTGTACCTTGAACACCAATTGGTCCAGCCGGTACGAATGAAATATGTGTTTTTGTCCCGTGAGTTGACGCAACAGTTTGCCAATCAGTAACATTACCTTCAATATAAACTACGTTGAAGTAACCCCAGTTTTTAGCTCCACTGTCCCATGTCCAATCTGTAATCTCATACATTACAAAATGGTGGCCGCCGATACCGCCAGCACCTGTAGGTCTATTTTTAATTACCAAGTAGCCTTTAGGAGTTGCAGCCTGACCGTCAATGAAATCATAAAACGCGTCAATTTCTGTTGTAAACTGATCTAAAGGAATATCATCAATCGTTAATATTGTTGCGGTTGTTGGGTTAGAGTTGTTAAGTTTCCAACTGTTAACTCCAGGATCCGTACTTGGTGTTGTTGAAGCATTAAAGCTAAAGTCAAACGAGAAACCGCCATCAATACCGATAAAGCCTTGTAAACCTTGAGCTCCTTGAGAACCAGTGAAACCTTGAATACCTTGGATACCCTGAAAGGCCTGAGGACCTTGCATACCCTGTACACCTTGGAATGCTTGTGGACCTTGAATACCTTGGACACCTTGGTCACCGTTGCGAGTAAATGTTATTCGTAAGTCGGCTCCATTTGCGTAGCTTGTTTCACCAAACAAATATGTAATGCCCAATCTCCAATACCCGGTGGCATCTGTGATTGAGTCAATACGATAAGTAGTATATTTAGTAACGTCAGCGCCGTTTATAACTTTAAAGTAACCTTTAACGGCTCCACCTATTCCTGCATATTCTCCTAAGAGAGCATCCATAACATTAATGGCTGCATCATCTTCGTCGTCAATATACATTTCCAATGAAACACTGTTCAGTGCAACATTATTAAATCTGATAATACCAGTTCCTGGGTCTGCATCTGTTGTTGTAGTATCATATGTGTAATCAAAAGTCAATCCACCAAAATCACCGGTGTCGCCTTGAAGACCTACAAATCCTTGGATACCTTGTACACCTTGAAACGCCTGTGGTCCTTGAACACCTTGGTTACCAACAAAACCTTGGATACCTTGTACACCTTGGAATGCTTGCGGGCCTTGAACACCCTGAATACCTTGCGTACCTTGGAAACCTCTAAATCCTTGGAGACCTTGTGTACCTTGCAATCCTTGAACGCCTTGCACACCTCTATCACCGCGTGAACCTTGAATACCTTCTTCACCAATTGTACCTTGCGCGCCTTGTGGACCTATACTACCTTGGATACCTTGAACGCCGCGGAACGTACCAATGTTAACCCAGTTTGTGCCATCCCAAATCCACAGCTCATCGTCAGCTTCATCAATAACGCCTTCACCGATATTTGGTGATGGAAACGCAGCAGTAAGTGTTGTTTGTGGATTTCCTCCCGCATCAACGTCAGGAACCGATCCTAGGATTGTAAACCCTGGACCATACGTACCTTGGATCCCTTGGATACCGTCGTTACCTTGTATACCGATTGTACCTTGAGCACCGGATCCAACGTCAACCCACGCTGTTCCGTTTGAAACATAAACGACGCCATCATCGCCATAAACTAATGCACCTTTAAACGGTGCTGGATCTAAGGCAATAGGAGTAGGTAAAGGCCGACCCTGTCCTATTATTTTTCCGCCTGCGAGAGAATTAAAAGCCATTATACGTCATCCTCCTCCGATTGACCTAATGTAAAGGACAACGTAGAGTGTAGAGCTAAGTTAGTGTCACACTTAACTTCTAAACGATCGCCTGATTTAAAGAATTGGCCGTTGATTGGAATTGGTACAGTATCAAATCCAGGTACTGGAAAGTTTCTTAAAATATAAAAATAATCCCCGGTTGTAAATCTAAATGATTGTAAATCTACATAAACCGTATTGGCTGTATAATTACATAACATTAAAGGGGAAATAACTTCGCCTACCCCAGTTTCAACTGTAGTAGATCCACCAAATACAAGTTCTGGAACTTCGTAGTCTGGTACCTCAATGATGACTTGCCAATTTGTAGTTACTTCTAAATTGGAAGCGACCGGTTTTGCGTCGGGCGCCTGTGATGTTGTAATTGTTGTGTATGCCATTAGATGCTTGCCCTACTTTGTGATGCTCTTCTTGCAAGTTTTCTTACTGATGATGTAAACGGCCGGCCTTCAATTCGACCTGTTCTACCGTTAATTCTAAGACCTCTTGCAAAGTATTGGTTATTCAATTCGTCAGCTCCTGACCAACGAGTTCTACCACCGTCTTCAGATATAACCGAAGCTGATGCTGAAATTGCAGCACCAAGGTTTCTAAAGTTCAGCGGCAATGCTGTTCTGTTAACACCGGCAGATGCACCGTTAAACTGGTGCGCAATTGACTCGACGAGAGATCCAAACGTTAAGTTTGCTGGTCTTAATGTTGTTGCAATCAAGCAATCATTAAACAATCCATCAAGCATTGCATTATGAGCTGCGTTTGGCGATAGGTTAGTTTTAATGTATGAATTCATTCTCTCAAATGCCTTATAGAAGCTATATAATAGATCCACGTTGTTTGCTCCGTCGTTTACCCATACCGATCCGTCCCAATAATATATATCTCCATCGTACCGGTTGCCAGCAGCGTAATTACCAGCTGATACTATATACGCATTATTTATCTTATCAGTCGCAGGCAAATCTCCAGTATTCTGAACTGTATTTATGAAAGTTAGGCCACGTCTTCCAGATGTTGGATTAAATACAGGGAACACGTGCATTGCATTTCCATCAAAGAGGGATGCAGCAAATGTTCTTACTGACTGTTGTGAACCTTCCACTGTTGATAGTATTTGTGTAGATGGATTAATTGTGTTACTTACATATTCAAAATCTTGTTTCAAGGATGTGAGCAAGTTACCTGCATCACGGCGTGTAAGATTAATATCATAGAACTTGTATTCTGATCCAATAAATCCTTGTACTGAATACTGCAGTTTCTTTCTACGATTAATCAGAACACGTCTTGCAAACGAATATGTATCAACATCTGCGTAGTCAAAGTCAGGATATTCAAGAGGTGGTAGCCCTCTCTTAGGTCCGCCTTCAAACAAGATGTTAAAGAATATTAAACCTAATTCGTATGCATGTTTTGATTCTTCAACAGTTGAAGCATCGCCTTTGATAACTTGACCTGGGTAATCCCCTAGAACAACCTGTCTACAAATTTCAGCTAATTGCTTGTATGCCGATGCTGTTGGCAATCTTTGCGACTCAGGAAGTCTAGCAGTGTTATTCCAATAGTAGAAATCAGCGTTCCATCTCGATGCAAGGTTACCGCCGTAGTTAAGATCGTGGCTAATTGCATCAAGCAAATAATTGCCATCTCTATAACATTTTGCTTTATCGTAATCAAGAACATCGTAATTTGTATTGATCCAAGTTGTAACGTCGTCAGCTAACTCGTCAAGATTTTCTTCAATCAAATCAGCTGCCCAAACTAAACTGTTATCAACCCAAGTTGTATCAGGCTCAATAAGCTCAGGCATTGCATCTAAAGTATCGCGGCGAATTACTTCTTCAATATGAGTAATCATATCTTGAGCCCATTCACCTTCAACCGCGGTTCCGCCTGCGACTGGAGTTGCCATTCCTGGTACAGTGGCTGTGTTCGCAGTTGCGATACCTTGTACCAACAATCCCATTTCAGCATAGAAATCTGCGGTTTGTTGTCTTTGGTCAAATGGTAAGATGCTCAGACCGTTTACAAAGTATAGTTCTGATGCTCTTATTGTTGCGTAGTTTGTTGCATATTGAACATCGTGTGAAATTGCATCAACAAGACCTCCAACATCTCTACGACATTTTTCCTTAGCATAACTGATACCGTTATATGTTTTTGAGATATAGTTAATCATATCGGTAGACAATTCAACGGTGTTGTTCTCAATTAGTTCTTTTTCTGCAACCAATCTTGCAGGTACCCAATCCATTTTTGGTTGGATCATTTGCGGCAAGTTAACTGGTGTTGCATCATCTGAAATATCTGCAATGATTGTTGCGAGTGCTTTTGCTTCATTTGCAATAGATCTTCTTGCAGGTGTATATGATTTCCATTGAGTTTCAGTATTACCGATAACTTTAGCAATTGCATTGAGTGATGCACTTACAAATGTATGAGCTCCAGCATAATTAGCTTTTAGGTCAGACAGTGTAATAGTTGTTGCTGTTCTTGCAGAAATTCTCCAAGGAGTTTGATATGCAGGATCTTGAACTCGTGGATGAGAGATTTCAACCGAAGCACCGCAATCTAATACAATGCTTTCTGGAGCAAATAGGATATAATCGTTAACCTTAAGATCATGGCCTGCGCCAAGAGTAATTACCATTGTACCAGCAACCCCGTCATAAACAACGTCGGTTGGAGTAAATTCTTCGCCGGTTTTAATATCAACTTCTTCGTTTCTAACAACTCTTCTAACTACTTCAGCCATATGTTCAAACGCGAGTTTAGTTGCATCTCTTTGTTTCATTGGCAAGATTGATACCGCATTGGCAAAATACAAACCTGCGTTACCGACCGTAGCTGAGTTACCACCGTACTGAATATCGTGAGCAATACCATCAACAATAAATCCAGTATCTCGGCGACATTTGTCTTGATCGTACTGAAGATAGTTGAAGTTTTCTTTGAGATAGTTAACAACACCAGCTTGAATAATTGGCTTGCGAGTATCAAAGATTGCTACATCAACAATGTAACCTGCTGCGCCTGCTCCTGTTAAACCGCGCGGCTCAACTTCAGCTGGCATATTGATTAAAGTATTTTCTGCAACTGCACGAGCAATGATTGTAACTAAGTCTTGTGCTTCTTGTGCAACCGCAGCAGTAACTGTTCCGAACGATTGTGAAACATTTTCTAAGTTACCGCTTGTTGGCGTTACAGTTTGTTTAAGAAGGATTGCTTCAACCAAAGTTGCTAACTGAGTATACCACGCTGCGGCTTCAGCTCTTTGAGAAGCAGGAAGACCAACTTGTACTCCGTTTTCAAAATATAGTTTCGCCACGTTACGAGTTGCAGTGTTACTACCGTTCATCAAGTCCCAAGTCAATGCGTCAACAATAAACCCAGTGTCTCTACGACATTTTGCTTGATCGTATACTAAAGATGGATATTCTTGTGTGATCCATGCAATTGCTTCTTCTTGAAGGAAGGTTCTATTAAACTGCATACCTTGCTCTGTAGATACTGAGCCTAATGTATACCAAGAGTCACCATATTCGTAGTTGGTTCCGTCAGCGGTATAATCATTAGTCATTGCATCATAAACATTGTTAAACGCTGCGGTGGTACGAGACAGTGCTGTACCTGTTAATTGAGCTTCAATATCACGTTGAGCATATTTCAGAGACTCAATAGTTTCTGCAAGTTGTTCTTCAATTACTTTTTCTGCAAGTGGGTTACCTACACGATAAGCTTTACCGTTGTACTTAGAGTTATAATCAGAACCTGTCTGAACATCTCTCTTAACTGCGTCGATAATAAATCCAACATCTCTTGCACACTTACCTTCGTTGATTGTAAAGTACTGCTCGTCAATAAAGTTAATAACTTCTTCTTGAATAAACTCGCGGTTTTTCTGCAATGCTTTTCTTGCGAATGTTCTGCTTGGTTCCATTAATGGAGCATCAACTACAGCAGGAACATTGACTGGTGAATTATCATCAGAGATTGAAGAGATAACATTTACAAGGTTCTTAGCAGTTAATGCAGTAGCAGCGCTAGCAGCAGTCCCTGAGGTGTTTTGTACCGTCACGTTTCCAGCTGTTGGTGTCACTGCAGTTTCTTGGATAATGTCCTCTACAACGTTTGCTAGATGTTCAAACGCCGCCTTAGTTGGTGCTCTTTGATACAGAGGTAAGACGTTGATTGCGTTCTCAAAATAGTAAGCGGCAGCCCATGCTGTTGCAGCATTTCCACCATATTCCATATCTTCTGCAACCGCGTCAACAATATATCCTGCGTCACGTGGACATTTAGATACATCGTAACCAAGGCCGTTATATGTTTCGGTAATGTGGTCAATAATTTCAGTTTGATATTTTGCTTTATTTCCCCAAACTCTATCAGCATCAGCAATCAACGCAATACCATATGTTGCTGGCAGTGTAAAGATTGCTTCAGTAACAGCAACCACTTCGCCATCATTGTTACGCAATGTTTGACCGATATCTTCAAACATTTTAACTGCTCTATTTGCCACAGCAGGTTGAATAGACCTTCTTACACCATTTGTTGTAGCACTTACGAATGTATGTACTTTATCAACTCCTGCAGCGCCAACGTTACAAGTTATAGTATCTGCGGTAACTTCGTCAATATATACAGGTGTATTCCATACTGGGTCTGTCTGTCTTGGATGCGCTAGGTTGAACACAATACCGTTTGCATCTTTACAAGACAATGTGATTGCGCCTTCGTCAAAGATCAACCAATCGCCGGCAGCAAACCTATGTCTGTTTCCAAGTGTCATAGTCATACGACCTGTTATATGATCGTAGAATACATCAGTTGGTGTATAAGCTTCAGGCATATTTGCAGCTCTTACAGCATCAGCTGTTGCGCTTACAAATGTATGTGCATCTGTATTTGTTCCAGCCGTACCTGCATTCACTGTTACAGTAGTCGCAGTATTTGCAGTTACGATAAATGTTCCTTTATAATTTGGATCATTTGCATTTGGATGCGAGTCATTACCGCCGCCGTTGAATGCGCAACTGAATGTAATTCCTGCTGGGTCAATTGAAAGTCTGTCACCTTCAGCAAATGTGTGGGAACCAATTGTGACTTCCATAATTCCAGTTACAGGATTATATGTTGCGTCAGTTGGTGTATAGGATGCTTCAGCTGTTAGTACTTGTGCCGTGTTAGATGTTAACTCAATAACATTTTCGCCACGAATAACTTGACCTACCAAATTAGCAATAAAGTTATATGCTTCTGAAGTTGGAACAATTTCATCATCGGCCAAAACTGGCATTGCATTTTCAAAATACAGTCTTGTGTTATTTACTGTAGCTGCATTACCGCCGTGTTGAATATCGTATGATACAGTATCAATGAATACTCCTAAGTCACGCTTACAAGCATCGTATGCGTAAACAAATCCAGGGTAGTTTGTTGCAAGCCAACCAATAACTTCTTCTTGGATAAACTGTTTATTTGTTTGTAACGAAACTCTTGCGTGATATGCGTCAAGCTCAGTTGCTTGTACGCCAAAATCAATTGCATCTGAGTTTGCGTTACCGTTTTGCATAATATCAATGATATCATCAAAAGCGGCGTTTGAACGAGCGATTGCAGTTGCATCTGTTAAGACTTCGGTTGCAATTTTATTTTTGAGCCATGTGATCGCGCCAACAGTTTCTGTAAGCTGGTTATTGATAACGTTATTAGCACCTACTGTACCAATACGATATCCTTGTCCTACATAAATTGAGTTGACATTTGATCCAGTTGCGATATCTCTTGCTACTGCGTTCAAGATATAGCCTGTATCTCTCATACACTTATCTTTATTGTATATAAAGTAATTGGCTTCCATGTATGCGCCAATTTCGTTTTGTAAGAATACTTTGTTTGCTCTCAATTGGTCCGCGGCGTTTCTGCCTTCGGTTGTTGAGCTAACTTTCATAATTGCGCCGGCTTCAGCACTTACAAATGTATGGGCACCAGTATAAGTACCTGCACCACCTACGTTAAAGGTAAATGTATTTGTTGTAGTTGCAGTTACCGCGAGTGGCTTACCGTAGTTTGGTTCACCAATTCTTGGGTTGGAGTCGTTTGCAACTCCAGTTCCTGGGTCACAACTAAATGTCATACCAAGTGGTTTCATTTCAACATGGTCATCTGTTGTTAAGCCGTGGTTTGCAACAGTTGCAACCATATCGCCTGTTACTGGGTCGTATGTTGCAGTTGTTGGTGTAAGCCAATCTGTAATCTTAGCCGCGTCAGTAAAGTATGAAACGTTTGTATCAATTGCATTTGGCAGAGATGATACAAAGGTATGAGCGGTGTTTGAAGAATACTGATAACCTGCTCCACCGTTTCCTACGTTAACTGTAATCCATTCGTCAGATACGTCTGTAATTCTAACAATCTGTTTAAACGCTGGATCAGTTCTTCTTGGATACGCATGTTCAGTTAAATTATTATCATGATCGCAGGTAAAGGTAATTCCTTCTCCTTTGATTTTAATCCATCTGCCAACAGGTAAACTGTGTTGACCGATTTTAACGTCAAGCTGTCCAGTGTTTGCGCTGTATGTTGCATCAATTGGAGTAAACGATCCAGTATAGAACGATGCTTTCTTAATTGCATTTGGTTTAGAACCTACAAAAGTATGAGCTCCTGTGTAACCATTTCCATCACCAGTGTTGACTGTAATTGTGTTTGCAGATACTGCAGTAATTGTTAATGCAACGTTGTATGCAGGATCTGTAAGTCTTGGATATGTTGCTTCTTCAACGCCATTTCCATTATCACAACTATATGTTACTGACATTGGGTCAATCATAATTGTATCACCGATTATGAAATCGTGGCTTGCCCCAAAGTCAAACGTTGTAATACCAGTTAATGGATCATATGATGAGTCAATTGGAGTAAATGCGTTATTCAGTGGTTCTTGTTTTTGTACACCGTTGAGTAATCCTCTTACAAATGTATGGGCTCCAGTGTATCCACCTGCATTACCGACGTTTGCAGTAATAGTGGTATCAGTTATACCTGTAATTGTAATTGGTGTTTTATGCCATGGATCTGTAGTTCTTGGATGTGCAATTTCAACCGTGTCGTTAGTTGCAGTGTTAACACAACTAAATGTAACAGCACCGGTTTCCATCAAGAATTCATCGCCAGTTGCAAAGTCATGATCACCAACTGTTAATACTTGAACACCGGTTACAGGATCGTATGATGCATCCGTGATAGTATATTTTCTACCTGAGTTTTGCATAATATCAATAAGAGTATTGAATGAGTCAGTTGCATGTTTTTCTGCAACCGGATCTGTAAGATCTTCCAACACTTCGTCTCTCAAGTGAGAGAACGCTCCGATAGTTTCAGACAATTGGTTGTCGATAAGGAATTTACCAGTTCCTGTACGATATGCAAAACCAGCTTGGATTGCGTTATACGTTGAACCTGTTACCATATCTCTTTTAACTGCTGGTAAGATATACTCGCTTGTGTCGCGCTGGCATTTTTTACTATCGTAGAAGTACCATTCGTTTTCAGCCCAAGTCATCATATAGTCTTGGATGTAATCTCTGTTGGCTTGTAACAACTTACGAGCGTTTCTCTTGTCTTCTGAAATTGAAGCATCATCACTAAACGTAATTGAAGTACCTAAAACAGATACTGAACTTTTTTCTGCGCTCACAAATGTATGTGCGCCTTTATATCCACCGCCGTCGCCAACATTAATTGTAATTGTGTTAGCTGTCACTGCGGTAATTGGCAGCAACGCGCGATATGCTGGGTCAGCTTTTGTTGGGTGAATTTTAACAGTTGTGTTTCCATCAGCTTCACAAGTAAACTTAAAGCTGTTATCCATGAGAGTAACATAACGACCGACGGTCAAACCGTGGTTCGCAATTGTAATTATAAACTCTCCAGTTGTACCATCATAAGATGCATTTGTTGGAGTAAACTTATCACCTTTGTTATCAAGAATGTCAATGACTTGATTAAATTTATCGTAAAGTCTTGTAGAACCTAATGCAGTATTTCCATCAATTAATGTATCAGTTATGTCTCTTAAATATTTAAACGAGCCAACAGTTTCATCTCTTTGGTTTTCAATTGAAACTTTTGCCTGTTTAAAGTAATACGCATTACCTGCTGTAACTGAGTTATAATTTGTGTCAAGAACCATATCCCACTTTGTTGCTGGAAGAATATATTCTTGAATATCTCTACGACATTTATTACTATCATAAGCAAAGAATTCATCGTTATTATCAATCCAATCTACCATTCCTTTAATAATAAGTTCACGGTTATCTTGAATTAATTCACGAGCATTTGTTCTTGCTTCAACACCGGTATCAGCAAAGACAAGATCGCTTTGATTTTCTACACCGTTGTTAAGAATGTTAATTGTTTCGTCAAGCGATCTGTCGACTCGAGTATTAACACTTGCATCAGCATTTCTAAATGCATAGTTAATATCTCCTTGAAGATGCTCAATTGCTCCTGCAGTTTCGGTAAGCTGTTCACCAACAACCACATACGAGATTGGCGACTGATATGTAATTCCGTTCAGACGACCCCAATAGTTTGTATCAAGAGCAACATCAAATCCTACGTTATCAATAATAATGCCAGTATCCCTACGGCACTTCATTGAGTCATATCCTTGATAACCAAGACCACCGTTTGCAGTATTAGCATTCAAGTAACTTACCATGTCTTCAATAATTGCATCTTTATTATCAGTAATCGCTTGAGCAAACACAGTGTTACCGAGTAAAGTAGCACTTGTTGAAGATGGCTGAACAACATTAGTTGTACCTTTTGATCTCATGGAGATATCGCCAAACTGAGTACCTGAGTTGTTCAAGGTCATCTGGCCGCCGTTTAATGCATAGAACGCAGTACGAACAAAGATTGACAATGAACCAATCCCGTTAACACCAGCGCCGTCTCTAGCGACATAACCCATACCGTTTTGTGTACGAGGAGTAAAGCCGAAGCAAAGAACGTAAATATATAATGAGTCAGGATCCACAACTCTTCTGTCTGCGAGCAAACAACCGCCACCACGGCCAACTAATCTGTTAGGGAAGTCATCAATACCAACTGTTTGGATTGTACCTGTTGCACCTTGCTGTGTCATAAAGGTCATGCCAGCTTTGACAGAACCCCAAGGTTTAATGTTACGAACATAAAGTTCGCGCTCTGAATTAATATCAGTTGTCCAAGAAACAAATCCTGTTGCACCGTTTGAAAATTCAACTTGATCGTCTTCAGCAAACAATGCTTCAGCACTATGCCCTGGTTCCATTATAAGTTGTAAACCTAAGTCAGCAATAGTACCTTTTGAGTTAAATGGCTGTAAAGGCGGTTCAACATCAAGACGGTTAAAGTTTGAAAGTTGTGAACTATCTCGAATATATGGAGATCTTCTCAGTTTTGCACCAGGGCGATATGCAATTGCAAAACCGCCTTCAGGATAGTCAAAGTTGTCAACCTCAAAGTTCATGTATGCAAAACCTTGAACATAACAACCTGATCCAACTTGAATACCGTTTGTTCTTTCCCAACCTGGTTTCTTACGAATAATAGTTGCGTACTGACCAGCTTCTGCAGTCATAGCACAATCATCAGGAAGTGAAATTGGTTCGTCAACAAAGTAAACACCAGGTCCAACTGAAATGTGAACCGCGTTATTAATATCATTACGATCGTATGATCCGCCTGCCTTTTCAAGAGCAATGTCTGCAGCTCTTTTAAGGTTTCTTACTGGCTGTAAAATCGTTCCTGGGTTGTTATCATCACCGCTAACAGAAGCATATACTTTTAATGCGTTTTCTGTTGATTTGGAAAGTTCATCGTAATACTGACGATATGTGATTTGCTCAGTTTCGCCAGTCTTAGCGTTTTTAATAGCAAAATAAGAGTCTTCATCCATTTCAGGCTGAAACTTTTTGCGGAGATCCATATCAAAGTCAACGAGATCTGAGTCTTCAATAGTTGAGTTTGAAACAATAGAATCTTCAATCGTTGACTTAACTTGGCCAAGACCATCAGAAGTTGTACTTGAAATCCTTGCATTAGTAATATCAACATCGTTCAGCGCGCCTTCAAATGTGGTGTTGGCAATCACTGAGTTTTGAATTAAACTTTGGTCAACAGTTGTATTGGTAAAGATGTTATTATTACCAGTGCCATCGCTAAAGTCTGATGTTGAAATTGCAGAATTAGAAATTGTAAGATCGGTAAAGACAATGTTACTGCCTGTACCGTTTATCATATTTGAATTTTCAATAGTTGAGTTAGATACTACAGTATCATAAACTGTACCATTTGCATATTGTGAATTTGTAATAACAACATTATCTAAATCTGTATCGCGGATATCACTGTTTGAAATCAACGCGTCGGTTATCACAACATTATCTATTGTGATTGCAGTCATTGTTAGGTTATTGGCAGTACCGCCTTCAATAGTAATGTTTTCTACTGTTGTGTTAGTAAAGACGTTGTTGTTACCAGTTCCGTCTGAGAAATCAGAACCTGTAATTGCAGACGCAGTCATAGTTATGTTGTTCGCTGTACTATTTAAGATTTGCGAATTATCAATTGTAGAATATGTAAATACGTCGTTATTACCAGTGCTGTCATTAAATTCAGACGCGGTAATTATCATTGCGTTGGCGGTTGCGCCAATTATCGTAACGTCAAATAATGTTGATTGGTTAATGGTACCATCATTGAACTCGTTATCATTCATAACGTTTTCGTTCATAATGTTGTTAGTCTGAATAGTACCTGAAATTGTACCACCAGTAATGTTTATCCTTGTAAACACTTCATATTGGATTGCCTCTACAAGTTCATAACGACTAATGTTCTTTGTACCGTCATCGCCTTGTACTAAGTTAACAATAACAAAAAGGTCTTCGCTTCTAGTATTGGCGCCTGTAATCGGACCTAATTCTGAAATCTTTGACATACGAGATTATCCTATTTTTCTTTTATTTTTATTTATAAAGGTACTTCGAACCTATTTATCCGAAAAGCCTTTTTGTTATGATAAGGCGGGAAAAAGTGGTATCTTATTTTCGTCAGGATGAATTTTCCTTCTTAAAAATCCAGAATAGAAATATCCTTGAGTTCGTGAACCTCTTTCAGCTAATTTTAATGCTAACGTTGTACCATTCGCATTTTTTGCCTCGTCTCTTAAAGCAATTGCAATTGGTATTTCATCTGCAAAACGAGAATTGTAAGGTGCAGGAACATCGGCTATAGATGCAAGATCGTGCTCTAAGCTTAAGTGTCCACACATCTGTTCATCAACAACTGTTAAGCTGTCATCATCGGCAACACTAAAAATAACATTTGGATTTTCAACGGTATCATGCGCTGTACCCTCATAAATTTTAAGAGTGACAAACTTATCTTGAGTTAAATCGTATACGAATTTAATGCCTCCACGCAACGGAACATTTTCATCTGTAATATATGGAGAGTAATTCCACCTATCATAGAAAAAGATATCTTCTTGCCTTCTAAAAGTAACACCCCAGCACAATTGAGATTTATCACCTTCAAACGATTTTGTATCAACAACAATCCTTGAACCTTTTGGAGCCGAGCATTGATTAATAAAATTTCTAATAGTGGTTGTTAACGTAACACCATTATCTGTTAATAACTTATGGAACATATCAACGTTAGATCCAGATGTTACATAGCCCCATGTTTTTTTATCAACACCGTTAGTTTTTCTAACAATACATAAATAGCAGGCATCTTCAACATCGTCAGCAATAATAGTTGTAGTGTCACCAACTACATCTTCAACCCATCTTCTTAAATAATTACTTGTGTTTGACATTAAAAAAAATCTCCAAAAAATATCAATACTGTCTAAGGAACATCATCAATGTCCGCAAGTGAACCTACGACATGCTCACCAGACCCGCCTAAATAATATGTATCGCCATCGTAAGTTATAGCAAGTCTTCCTCTTACGCCGTTACCGCCAGTAGAAAAGCTACCGGAGCCACCGCCGCCAGCGTTACCAGCTGAAAAGTTAATAACGCTATTATATTTGTATCTGTTATTATTAATATCAGGTGGAAATGGTGATCCGCCTTCAAGCGTTGCTCCGCCAGTACCACCAGTACCGCCATATCCAATATTATCACCTTTACCGCTATCTCGGTCTCCACCGCCACCGCTACCAGCGGCTCCACCGCCCGCGCCATTACTGCCGTTGGTGTTTTCAGGTGTAGCCTGACCGCCGTTTCCAAAGATACTACCTCCGCCTGCTGTTCCTTCAAAATTAGCCGAGTCACCATGTAAACCGCCAGCGCCACCAGCCGCGGTTCCACCAAAACCCGAATTGGTGTCCATTGAAACAGTAGAAGTGCCGCCTGCAGACCCGTTCCCTATGTTGTTAGATCCACGTCCGGCAGAACTACCGGCGCCGCCGCCTCCACCGCCACCGGCCATCGTGAAATTAACAAAAGTTCCCCAGACAGCGCCATAGAAGGCATTAAAACTTAGTGGGTCTAGAGGATCTTTGAAATTACCGGTGTTGTTATAAAGATTTGGGATTGCATAGTTCCAAGCAACGTCAGGAACATATGCCCCGCCGTTATAATAAAATGATAATTCAATGTCGTCACCATCTCCACCGAACTCATCTTCGATGTCTTGAAGAGACAAAGAGTTTTCGCCGTTAGTACCGTTATTTGGGAGGGTCGACCAGTTTACCATTTTTCAAATCCTCTACTTCTACCTTTAATTCTTTTATTGCTTCAATTAAAAGCCCAACAATGTTACCATACCTAACGGCTTTATACGTTTCGCCGTTGTCAGAATGAACATCGTAAACAACGCCCGGGAGTACTTTTTCTATTTCTTGTGCAATAACTCCGGTTGCAACTTCGCCGCTGTCTTTATAGTTAAAGGTGTATCCATTTATTTCATCCATTTTTTCTAATGGATTTTCAATCTTGATTATGTTATCTTTTAATCTTTCATCAGAGGTGGTATACTTAGTTATAACGTCATTCGTTGCAAAGACGTTGTTTGCAGTAACGTCTCCGGTTGTTGAAAAACTTTCAGTCACATTTAGGTTTGGAACAGTAAGAGTACCAGTTGGAGTTAATTCAAACTTTGACGCTCCTATTCCTGTATTAATAAGAAAGTTATTAGTACTGTTATCTTTAAATCCAATATCCCATGATATTGTAGAATCAGTAAATCGTAAAGTTGGTCCATCGGCTGCGTGAGTAAGAGTTGCAGCTACTTTTTCAGTTGCTGAAACTACACTTATTTCTCCATTAATTCCAATAACTGCTCCAGGAGAATACGGCGCCAAACTATCTGTTTTCATTTGAGTATCAGCAATAATATTAGCAGCAGTAAAATCTCCTGCTAATGCAGCGTCTCCTACAGTAGTATCACCTAATGCTGATGCCGTGACTACCGATGTTTGAAATAAGTCAACCATTTCGTTGGTTTTATCTAACCAATTCTGAAACGTTTGCGTGGTGTTAATTTGTACTAATCCAGGTTTTGCCATCTTACCAATTCTCTGTTTTGTCTAATGTCTCACAAACGCGTGTAAGAGTTTGTTTAATTTCTGCAACTTCTTTCGAGAGCGCGTCGACTTTTCTGTGTAAAGCTCTATCTTGTTTATATTTATTAAGAGCATTCACGTCAGAGTTAATGATTGCATTAGAATGTTTATCTCGCTCAAGCATCATGTTAATGCTATTCCTCTATAGTCAGCCACGTATGGTACTTGATAATTATTTGAAGATAACAAGTCAATTCTTACAGCAAATTTTCTAAATCCTAGATATTCGCCAAGCGCGGTAGAATATGTAAGCACCCCGCCATCTAGATTTGCAGAAGGTACTCTATAACTAAATTCTTTATAATCATTGATGTTTGAAGACGATGAAAATAAGTTTAGCCCTTCATACAATTCTAATTCAATCCAGCCAATTGACGCTTCATCTGTATAGTCATGAGCATTAATAGGTCTAATATAAACTTTAATATCTGTTCCGTTTGGTCTATATCCTGTTAAGATTACGTTGAAATCTTCAGCATCTAAACTCTCTTTTAATTCTATAGTTTTAGAAATATATTTACAAGTTGTATCCGCTGAATTTGTACTCTTATATTGATATGCAATTAACGATGCAGTTTCCAAATCAACAATCGGTGTTGAAGTGGAATTGGATTTATTTGCCATGTTTATTGTAAGATCAAACGGCTTAGTGTTTCCAGTGTCATTTGATTTACTATAAAGTAAATTACCTTTTTTGTTGAAGTAATTATTATCTGCAAACTTCATAGGAAGATTATAGTTCTGCAAACTATTAGCAGGGTCATTAAATTGACCAGCCAATGTAGTTGTTGTGATTGCATCGTTTGATTTTAAAATCATTGGCTGAACGTAACTAACATTGATATTATCAACAGAATCAATTACCGCAGTTGCTCGACTATCTAATCCTTCAATTGCACTAAGTGAACTACTTAAAGTAACATCAACACCTTGGAATTGCAAAGTTGCATCCGCTGTACTTTTTCTTAAGTATAGTACTTCATCTGAAAATATGTTGAAGTAATTAACTGATCCGTCAACGCAAGGAAGCATTGTTCCACTTGTAACTACAAAAGGCAATTTTTTATTTAAAGTAACTTGTGTTGCGCTATCAACTGACGCAATTTTAAATATATCTCTAAACGTATTTGTACTATCTTTAATAATTACAGACATACCAGCAGCATAAGTTTCATTGACGGCGGTACCTGTTACAAAGTCACTGCCAAGTGTACCACTTACTGTTGCAATAGTGGCGCCAGATAATGCCTTTTGCTGGAATACTTTTTCACCGGCCAGGAATTCACCATCACGGTCTGATATGCTAAAGAATTCAAGATCTTCAGGAGAAAGTACAACAGAACCAGTAGAGGCGTTGAAATCGTGGCGATATAAATTAAACTTAATATCTTCATCTTGATACGATTTCCAAGCACGGTTGTTTGTAGATGTAAATAATACACCATCACCCCAGTCTTGAACAACTGCGGCTCCTACATTACCTGGAGTAAGATCGGTTTGGCCAACCTTTGAAGTAAATACCAAATAGTTTGGATCATTTGCGTCTGGCTTAATTACAACTGCGTATTCTTTTTCCACGTCAAGTCTAACTGGCGCTTCAAAATCAACAGTCGTTGCGGTAGATGCATTTTCAGTTACGCTTACTTGTGCAGGTGTTAAATGAACTTGCGAAAACGGAATGATATGCGCTGATGGATATCCATTAACCACTTCTCTTAATTCAACGTTAACGCCGTTTGTTGAGCTTTTCTTTTTAAAATATAAATCAACTTTTGAAGCAAATACTGATCCAGAACCTTTACCCATTCCTTCCTTAATAAAGAATGTTTGTGCCAAAGGATCATTATTTCGGTCATTATTTCTTTCACGTGGTCTTGCGCGGCGCGGACCGTTTCTTTCAGTTGTAGTTGTGTTAATATCAAACGAAGGAATGCGAACAGATCCTGTTATGTTTGTTTTTTCAACATTAATATTAAATGCGTGATACATTAAAGAACCGTAAGATGTCGATGATGAATCAATGCTTGCATATTGATTTACGTCAACGACTTCTAATTCTCTATCACCGACAAAGAATGTTTCTGCAGGAACATTAAATACAGCTCTTAAAACACCGTTTGCGTCTGTTTTAACTTCTGCACCTTTTACACCAAATCTTTCAACTTCTCTTGCCGAATCAACTTCTGTACCCGGCATAACATAGGCATCAACAGATACTCCATCAAAAAAGAAGTAATGCCTTGTGTTAGGACGTAAGCCTGACATATATACATTAACATCTCGTGATCTCATATATGGTTCAAAGTGGAAATTTGAAACCATGTCACCGGCACTAAAGTTTTGAGAAGTACCTTCGTTCATAACTAATGTTGATGTTTTTGTTCTTGTTACTGTACTTGGGAACCATTGCGCAGCATTACCAATTTGTTTTTGGAATGTCGTTACTTCGGTTCCTGTTAATGGTAAGAACTCTTGTAGATTTTCTAAAAAGTTATTAAATGGTGCTGAAAAATCAGAAACAATATTGATTGGATCTGCAACAGTATCATGTACACCATCATGGTCTGGCGATAATCTTCCAACACCGCTATACTTATAAAAGTTACTTACAGCGTTTCTAAATCCTGTTGCAAACGTTTGAGATATTAAAGAAACATGAGAGTTTCTACTTAATGTTGCAACTTCAGGGCTTGCAGTATCAGGGAAGATAGTTGCATTTGTATTTGATTTTAATTTAAGATCTAATGGAAAAGTACGTACTGCTGGCGCTAATATTTCTTTATCAAATGGCACAGACGCATTAAAATTAGTATCTTCTAAATTTGCAAGTTGAAGATCTTTGAATGGTTCAACTATATAACCATTTTTAAATCTTGTCAATCCATTTTCATCAAGAATATTAAGATTTTGTACTTCACTTTCTAATTGGCTAAGTAATACTTGATACTCAATAGCTTGAATTTTATTATCAATTCTTTGAATATCTTTCATGGTGTAATTTTTAACACCATTTGCTCTAGCTGTAACCGCATAATAATTTTTACCTTGCTGCGCAGCTTCTTTAGGAGTTAAAGCTGGAAAACCAGGAATTGAAACAGTTGAAATAACTAATTGGTTTGGATCAATTTTAGCAGGGCGTGGGTTTTCTTCTTCAGTACCTTTAATTACTGCATACTGCCCATACGTATCTACTGTAATATGGTCTATTCTTGAAAGATAATAATCCATGTCTGCTTCAGCAGTATTATCGTTTGCTGGCGTAATAAGAGTTCCAAGACTAACAGTGTTTAAACCTGTAGCACTTTCAGTATGAATAGAAAGAGTTTCGGCCGTACCAATAGTATCAGTATAATCACAACCAGCAACTTTATTTACGTATGGTCTAAAATCAAAACATTCTCTTAGGTTGTAACGCCTACCGCTCGATGATGTATAAACTGGAATTCTATTTGTGTTTATAAACCCAGAGGCTGGAGTTGCGCTGTTATCAATTGGGTAACTGTCAATAGTAAAGAAATAATCATCATTAGGATTAACTTCAAATACTCCCAAATGAACAGTTAAAGTTCCTGACGCTGGTTTTGGTCTGCCAGCAACATGTTCGTAATAACTTTTGCCATAATGAGTATCTTTTTGGTTTGGTTTTAAACGGAAACTGTTTTTCCATTCTTTGCCGTTTACATCAACAATGCTTTTGATTTCAAACACATCAGGGAAACCTAATGCCCATTTTTGGTTTGCATCAGCTGGGTTATATGTTGTTTTAATATATGGCGTGGCAACTGATTTTGCGTAAGGGATTGCTGTAAATCTTTTATTATAGTAAACATAGCAAGTGTTAGTCATATTTGTTGATGTAGTAATTGTGAGAACACTATTATTAACATTTACAACTACGTTTGTTACTGTATGCAGTGTGCCATCGCTTTGTATAATCAGAATGTCATCGTTATTACAATCAAAGTTTTCATCCGCCGTATTCAAAATTGTAATCTGCATAGATGTTGTACTTGCAGGTGATTTTAATTCTTTTAAACGTTTTACGATAGTAATATTTTCAGTTGATTCTAAACTGTATGTACCAGTGTCAAAAATCGCAGGAAAGCGATCTGCATCTTTAAAAACAGATCCTTCTGCAATTTCAATATGATCTCCGTTACCGCTACCGGTTTGAATATATTTTACATCAGCAAATGTTTTTCCAGGAGTAACCATATTGATACCTGAAAGATATATTTTTGTAGGAGTTATATTTCTAACCCATGCTGTGCCAATATCAACGTTAGAGGCGTCTTGTAAATCATATGTTGCGTTATCAATATCAGGGATACTTGTATTTGTACCGCCAAACGCAACAATGTCTACATACCCACCATAAGATTGGTTAATAGGCTGCGCTTCTGTAGTTTCAGTTGTTGTTACCGGGTCAATTCTAAAATCTTGCTGACCTTTATTTTCTACACGGTGTCCTTTAACATATGCAACACCTGGATTAACAAGCATTGTAAGATCGCCGTTTCTACGGTCAGGAACAACATTAAATTTTTCTACGACATAGTTACCTGATTCTTCATACGTACGCTTGGCCATTTCTTCGCCGATTACGTTATATTGAGATACATCTCTGAGAAGTACCGCATCACCGTTTTGATAACGAATAAGAGTAAAGAAGTCTTTATCAGAATTAGCAGTCGCTGTTGGAAGCACTGTAAGAATAGGAGTTAACTTTAATCTGTCAGCGCCAGGAGCATTATAGTTTTTAGATCCTAATGCGTTATCAAACAGATTACTATCACCTAATGAATCAATAAGCTCTTCTTGAACCTTATATCCTACTGAAACATCATTAGGAGCGTTTGAATATTTTTCAACAATTAAAGTTTGCGTGCTTGTAAAAAGAAAATGACCTTTTTGGAAAACAATACCAGGAGCACTTTGTATACCAAACGCGTTTCCTGTTGCATTTACTTGATCTGTTACGTTACAAGTTTGAACAATATCTGGCCCAGGCGCTGTTGGGTGTGGTTGTCCACCAACAAATTTGTAGCGAATAATATTTAATTCTTCGCCTTCCTGAAACACTTTTCTGTAGTCTACGTTTGCAACAGCTTCATTAGCGTTTAAATAATTAACCCAAAAAGTATTAAGATCAGGTGGCCGCGTTTCGTAACCGATTTGTGCTGAAATAATATTAGCTTTAAGTCCGTTAATCAAACCTTCTACTTGATATATAATATCAACTTCAGTATCAACACCGCTTATGTCTTCAACGACAGTTACTGGTTTATACAGCTCAGGATCAAACCCGGTTTTGTTATTTAGCTTAACATATTTTAAATCGTTAAGATTTGTAAAAGTAGAACCTTTAATGATGCTACCTTCTTTAAATATATTATCGCCAAACTGTTCAATTTGGTTTTGCAATATCGTTTGCAATTGTGTAAGCTCACGAGCCTGAACCGCATACGCCGGTTTAAACAAAACCTTATAGAATTGATTTTCTATATCATAGTCATCATAATAAGGTGATATATTTAAATCTGTGTTAATAGGCATCTATCTTAATTCCTTAAAATTCTAGCACGAGTTTGTACTCTTCACGGGAGGAGTTGTTACGTGTAAGAGGAAATAAATCTTCCATGAAGTACACTTCTCCGGTTCTTTGTTTATACGCTGATTCGGTTATATTATCTGCTACTGGTGTATTTATATTAATTGTCTGACCTGTTGGAGTCGTTAACGGATAAAGTTCACTAAGTGCAATATCAGATCCAGGCTGATTTGCATAAGGTCCCATATACCCATCAAGATATATTGTGTTTGCAGAGTAATCAAGTTCATGAACGGTAGCACTAAATATTACTTCGTTATTGACATCTATTTGCTCTAATACAGTTCCAGCGGATACAGCCTTTGCAATATCGTTAGTAACAATCGCAAGTCTGTTGTCAAAAATATTTGGACCGTCTGTAGGATATAAAATAGCATCAAACTCAGGATCTTTGATAATACCAAGTTGTGAATAACTACCTGTTGCACCAATTGCATTGTTATCTGCTTCTGTAACATAACCGTAAAGAAGAATATGTTTACATTTAAATTCATCCACTGGGTTTGATCCATGACCACCCCTTGGAGATAATATTGGGCGAAGGGTTGCGCGTACTTCAATGCTTGCTTCTGACTCAGGATCAAAATCGTATAGTGGATCTATAATTTCAGCACTTGCACGAGTATAATCACTACCTGCGTTAATCATTCTAATTTTTGTAATGGTTCCATTATTGTTTATTACCGGGATAGCGGTTGCTCCTGTTCCATCACCTGTAACTTCAATTCTAGGATACACAGCCGCCGTTCCATTTTTTGCAGCGCCAGGAAGACGTGGATTATCTGTATCTAATACAACAGTGAATTCGCCGGTTTCGTCAATGGAATTATAATTATATGAAGTAATTCTTCTGACATACGAAACGCCGTTTCCGTCAGTTACATATAAAGTCATTCCTGCATAATAGTTTGCAATTTCAGATAAAGAATTATCATCGCAAATAATTAAGCCAGCGTTATCAGGTGCTTCGGCAACATTCATTCCCGTAACACTAAAATATCCTTGGTTGGCTTCTATGTTTGTAATTAAGATTTGGTCAACTACAGACCCTGTAAAATTAGACGGGTTAGACGCAACTGGATCTACCTCAAAGGCACCGCCGATTGGAATATAGCCAATAGCGTTGTATGCTTCAAAATCCGATTGAGTTAAAGCAAACATATATTTCCAAACATAACCATCTGCTGTTTCATAAATTTGATTCGCGTCTGATGCAACAAAAGGTGGAGGACTTGTAACTTTAGCACCGTTGTTATTATTTAAACATTTATAAATTCTATAATCGCCAGTGTCATTAACGTTTGGTCCAACAGTTGCGAAAAACTTTTGGTCTTCTAAATCTGTATTGTCATCGTATTGAACAAATACTTGGCCTTCTTGCCACGGATAATATTTAATCATAAATTTGGTATCAGATGTTAAAATCTTTTTACCGAATAAAACATTATCTAAAAATTGTATTTCTGAAACTTTAGTATTAGCCGCTGAAACCCGTGAAGTTGGATCTGTTGTAAGCGAAGAAACAAAAACATAGAATTCATTAGATGCTAAATCATTATAAAATAATCTTAGCAAATCTGTTTTATATTTTGTAGTTAGAATTTCTGTCATGTCACTTCCACTCTTTCTTAATATTTATATACAATTTTAGCCTCTTTTTCTAATTTTAGTTCGAGGATAAACTGCGCCTGTGGTTGGGCGTGGTTTAAAATTTCTTTGTGGATATGCAAAACCTTCTTCAGGTCTTTGGTTAATCCATCTTAATATTTTATTTGGGCCGCCTTGTAAACTTGTTAAGTCCATTGGGTTGTCAGCTCCGCTATCAAACATCTTATCGTCGGAAGCATTATCAATTATCCATTGCTGTGCCTCGGCCTGAGTCATGTTTGGCCAACTTTCAGCTAAGATAGCCAAAACACCAGCTGCTTGCGGGCTAGCCATAGATGTTCCGTAATATTTTGCGCCTTCGTAATTACTATCTCTTGAGTCAGTATATGGCCCATAAGATGCGTACTGATTTGTATTTAGCGAACTTTGAATTGTTTCACCGGCTGCATAGATATCAACTTGAGTACCTGTGTTTGAAAATTCTGCTTTCTTTTCGTCAGTGTCATTACTCATTGCTCCAACAACAATTACTTCTGGTTTACCAGCTGCAGAACCTGTACCTCTATGAGTGTAAACTGTCGCTTCATAGTCAAATCCAAAAAACGTATAAGGCCAATATACTTTGTTATTATAATCTTGGTCAGTACTGTTAGTAATTTTATTACGATCGTTTCCGGCCGCGGCTACAACAATAATCCCATCATCTATTGCATCTTGAATATCTGCAAACCTTGATGTAAAATATGCCTGAACTGTTGGCGTATCGTCGGTTGTGTATATACCACGAGATGTATAATCAGTCTCAACTAAAGCACTTCCTTTATCGTATTCAGTTCCTCTATATTCTATTTTTTCAGGGAGGCTGTAAACCGCCCCACTACTTCCAGTATACGCTCGAAGCGTTTGGCTTGACCCATAACTATGATTTGTGATTGTAGGATTTTTTCTACCAGTTGCAGGGTTTACCGTCTTAGCATTATGCCATGCACGTACGTAATCCCAATAAGTAGATGAACTTAAACCGTTTGTTCCGAAGTTTTGGTTTGTGCCATAAATACTGATGTTATAAATGTTTGCATCACGAGCCCATCCTTGTTTATTTCCGGCAACTGTACCAGCTACGTGGCATCCGTGATTGTTGTCATCGGTACGATCTGGAACTCCGTCGCCGTTGTTATCTGCGTAAGCAGCATCAATATATGGAGTATAGACGTAAGTGCCAGTTCCTGAACCAATATCGTTTTGGAACCAATTAACTTGTTTAACTCTAGAAGCACCGTTTGTTTGCGCAAAATAATAATCTGGGCCGGCGTCATTATCTCTAAAAATATCTTGTAATACTACAAAATCAGGTTTACTTAAAACTGGCTCAAAGTATTTTTTAAATAGTGCATGACCCAACGGGTTATTTGCTAACATACCTGCCGGTGTTTTTAACGTATCAGACCATTCAGTTTCAAGACTTTCGTTTTCCCAGAATTGACTCATATCCCACATTGACCAATTAACTAAATAAGTATATTCTTTATATGCAACCATAGCTGCATCAGCATCTGTTGCCCAATCTGTAGAATAACCAGATGGATCATACAAAGATGCATCAATTGCTTCTTTCATTGCAAGGTGTAATTCTGTAGTTGTCCAAGAAAAACTAGGATTGCCTTCAAGTATCGGTCCTAAAGATTGCATAGGAACTTCTGTTTCACTTCCAGGAACTGCACCTGGAATACCAAAGTTATGAATTGTATGGAACAAGTGTTCAATAATTTCTTCAATGTCTCTATCACTCGTTGGCGGATTTGGTCCTGATGTATTTCTATACCATACCATATCGTCCATAACATTATTATTTAAAAAGTTTTGATAACCTGAATATTGAGCAGCACCTGAGTCTGTTAAAAAGTTTGGTGAATATGAAGCACCACCACCCCAAGCAACTCTTTGTGCCGTAGGTAATCCTGCGTGGGTAGTTCCTGCTGCACCTTCTAATGTTTTAATAAGTTTAATTTGTTGACTTTTATTAATTAAAGGATATGTTGGGTCAATAAGTAATGTAATAGCTTTTGCTGTTTTAAGCGCCCAGGCATCAGGTACGGCGGTTTGCCCACCTACTGCGCCAGCAATAACACATTTAATTCCACGAACTGTAATTGATCTATCAAATACTGCTCCGTTAGATGAGTCGTTTGTAAGAGCGCCATTAGTATATTGACTAATTAATGTATCAGGCGCTGCAAATTCTGGGTGGGAAGGGTCAAAGTGTCCATCAAAAATTACAACATCAACATTCTTTCCTGATGCTGTTATATTTACATCACGTATTTTATTTGATGTTCCAGGAAGACCCCAGTCTGACAAATTGTCTTCTATCGTATGTCTTAATATACCCCAGTTGATATGATTTGCATCTCCTGAAGTTGTTTTATTAAAATTACCTAAAAACTCGTATGTTGGGCGATTTTCAATCATGTCCGCCATGTCAACATCCCAAACACGTTCATCTTGTTTAACAAGTGCAGCTTCAGCTGGCGTCAACATGTAATGAGTGTTACGACTAATTGATCTTCTTTTTTCAACGCCAACTGCTCTGTCTGGAATAAACAGATTTCCGCCAGGAGTTTCCATATCATTATAGAAATCTTCTAAGTCTTCATGATTATGAAGAGTGATAATCCATTCAAGAGTTGGATCTTCCATATTATGCCTCTAAGCTTAAGTGCGTTATCGTAACACGAATATTTGAAGTTACGCCAGTGTCGTTTGTGATTGCGGCCGGAAGTGTATTGCCTGTGGTGCAATAACCAATAACTGCTGGAGCAAAATTAACAACTTCGCTCCCTGTGGTAATTACTTCGGCAATAACTCCTGCGTCAGGCGCTGGGTCGTTACCTCTTAATCTCGAAGCATCCGCCGTTCTTGATGCAGCGTCAGTGTATAACCTTACCCAGGCTGCGTCTGATACTTCAATTGAATATAGAACAAATGTTTTTGCCGCCGCAAGATCAAAGTTTGCAGTTTGCGTTGCAATCATTCCTCCGTTAAGAGTGTTTGTAGAAACGCGTGTATTCAGACCACCTGTACCAGCTTCTGCCTCAACTATAATATCGCCTACCATATTTGGATGGCTAGTACAAATATATTTGTATGTACCACTAAGAGTGTTAGGTACTTTCCAATAAAGAGTTCCTGATGTTTTTCCTTGCGCGCTAAGACCTTCAGATTTAGTTCCGTCAAACGCGTAATGTCTTAAACCAATATTATAAGCACTATTAGTATTGTCTCTAATTTCAAATGGATGCGCTCCGGATGTTGATGTTAAATCCCATCCAATGGTTTCTCCAGCTCTAACATAAATTGTTGGATTATCAGTTTGCCCGTGAGTATCAAATTTATAAGATGAGCTACCGCTATGAGTTACAATATACTTTGTTTTGGCCTGCAAGGCAATATCATGAACATCAAGATCAGCCAACGCAATTTCTGTTAATGCATTAAAGGTCGAGGAACCTCCACCGCCGCCGCCTGACACATCTGTAAATGAGTAGGTACCTGCACCATCAGTTGTTAAAACTTGACCGTTAGTTCCGTCTGATATTCCTAAATCGTTTAAGTCAGCTGGAATAACCGGAGGAGTATATGTAAATATACCTGTTCCGTTATTATAAGCAAGGCTGCCATTTCCTGATGCCGACGGCTCAGCTGCAACACTCAAATCAGTTAGAGCAATTCCGCTACCACCACTTGCAGTTGCGTCTGTATCTGGAGCCCACTGAGTACCAGACCATTTTAATACTTGACCTGTAGTAGGTGCTGTAGCACTAACATCGGTTAATGCGCCCAATGTAGTTGCGCCACCGCCTCCACCTGATACGGTACTAAAAGTAAACGCGCCTGCGCCATCAGTTGTTAAAACTTGACCGCTAGTTCCGTCTGTTATTCCCAAATCTGTAAGCGCTGTGGGTATTGTGGCAGTTGAATTATAAAGTTCTGTAAAGTTTTCGTTAACTTTGACGAAGGCTGATCGTAACGGATCCCCGCCACCATCATTAGCCGCTAGCCCTACACCAATTGTTTGCTTTGCCATTATTAGCTCCTAAGTGTTTTAGTTATTTATCCGTTTATTTTATCTCACGAGGTCCGCACGTAAAATCGTACTATCAGAGGTATACCCAGTAGTGTCCATTGTAATTGTTCCGCCTTGACCTGATGTATCCTGGCCTGGTCCGACAACATCAATACCGCCGAGCAGATAATCGTTTTTAACATTATGATAAAATCTTTGTGCGATACCACTGTTTTGTTTTTTCTGATATAAGAATGAACCAAATTGCTTTGTACCTGCAAGGTGAACATTTTTATTTAATGAACCACGATATCTTTCTTGTGATACTGAAGATTTAATATCATACGAGTACTCTTGATAGAAATCACTATCTTGTATTCTCATTTGACCTTCGTAGTAAACATCAGCGCCGTTTTCAGCTACTGTACTTGTGTAGCCATTAACATGAGAATTAAGTTGTCCCCAGAAACCTTCTGTAATACCTTCCGTTACAGCCTGGGCAGTACCTCTCGCCTGAATGTTATTATCATCATCTACTATGAAGATTACTTCTCCATCCGGATATGCAAATCCTGAATTAATAACCTTTACGCCGGCAATCCTGCCATCCTCAAATATAGTCTTAGCATTCATATCAGCATTGGCACCAATTACTTTAGAAGTGTAATCTCGTTCTGATGCAAGGATAGGATAATTATTTCCTCTGAATAAAATATCGTTTGTGGAGTTAAACCCGTAATAAGCATACGGCGTTACTTTAATAAATTTTTCTCCACTATTAACTCCGGTAATTTTACCAACCACGCCAGACGTTTCTTGTGTAATAATATCACCAACTGAAAACGCCGCGGTTATATTTGAAAGAATAATAATTTGCTCGTATCTTGCAAATGGAATCATCGTTGAGTCTTGTACTAATGCAAATACATCGTTAACATAATCGTTTCCTGGATTTACATTTTCAAACGCGTCAATAACTCCAATATTAAATGGCGTTAAATCAAACGCTTCATTTAATGGAGTTGCAAGAGTTACTGGATCTGCAGTACCTGACATTGCTTGAATTGCAGGCGGGACGGTATTATAATTACTTGAATTGAGTGGCACACTAAGGAAGTCACTAATAAGATCGGTAATCAAGCTGATGTTTTCAATATTAGATAAACTTTCTACTTTAACGTCAGCGGTGTTAAGAGTGTCAGGATATAGTGGGCCAGGAGAACTGTCATTTTTTGCAGACACTGCGTTAAAATATACTTTGTATGCAGGATAAGCATCGTAAAGAGGATTCTGCGTAAGTCTTATTTTAAAGTCTCGTTCAATCCATTCAATCGTAGCTTCATCTGTTAATGTACCATCAAAATATGCTGTTATATTATCTACATCTAATTGGTTAACGAAAGAGTCATTGTTTACATCACCGAGTTGACGTGTTCCAACAATTGGGGTAAAGTTTGTAAGTTCTGGCTGTTGCCCATTTGCAGCGCGTTGCATACCTTCTATTATTGTATATGTTGCGTTATATAACGCAGTCTCAGACGCAGGAATAAGCTTTACTGATTTAAGAGGATCTGTAGCTTGAACTGTTTGAATAAACGAAGAGTCTTCAAATTCGGCGGAGCCAATATCTAATTTAACTCCAGCCACAACAGAGTTCTGTCCAATAACTGTTGCTAGCGCGGAAGTAGATGGTTGTTCAATTCTTAAGTCAGGTTCAAATATAAAATTTGGGTTATCAAAAACAATTACTTGATTTGAAACTATAAGCCTTGTGCCTTCTATTGTATAGCCAAATCCGCCGTCTGTCAATTCATATTTTATTATACCAGTTTGCTGTGCAGATACATCAGTTACTAAAACTTTACCACCAGATCCATAACTACTTCTTACGTTATAAACGTCTCCAACTTTATTTCCTGTTGTACCACCATAGGCTTCATCAATTGGTTGAATTGCATTTAACGATCCACCAATTTTTCCAAAGCTAACATCTTCACCGGCAATTCTTGCTAGGATATCATCAAATTTTTGAAACTGTCCTTTTATATTATTTAAGTAAATAACCGCATAGATGGTTTTATTTTTAATAATAAAGTTAATTTTATCAACAACTGCTTTGGCACCTGATACAGAACCTTTAATATTTCGTGAAAGTAAATTTTCATAAGTATAGCTAAGACCGCTGTTTGATACAAAAACGTTATCGTTTGGAAACATTTCTAAATACGAACCGGTTTTCCATGTTGAGTCAGATGGCTTGAACATATATTTAGACGGATATACAACTTCTGCGTACTCTTGATAAAATAGTCTAAAGAATACAACAATACCACCACGAGTACCTTTTCTTCTGTAAAGGTCCATGATATTTTTAATTACAATTCTTACTGTTGTATCATCCAACAATGGCAAGTCCGCAAGGAATGCTTTTTGGAAATGTATAATCATACTCGCTAACGTAGTTGATATGTCACGGTATTCGTACATTCGCCGATTGTTATAATGGCTTTGGTTGTATTCTGTTTCTAAGAATTCATAATAATCTTTTACAAGTTGAACAAGTTCAGCGCCTTCATCACGATAAATCGCAGGCCACATACTATTAACCTTGAAGGCAATCTTTTTTTCAATTAACTCTTTTTGATTATTATAACCGACCATTTTATTCAGTCTCTCTTAATGTTACTTCTACGTCGTCGTCGCGGATTGCAAAAATTCTACCTTTTGGCGCAGCAATGTCATCGTAAACAGTTGTGGCAATAAATTGAATAGCAGAGCCAGTAAATCCGTCGGTTCTAAAATTAATTAGTTTTACATCGCCTGCATCATAGTCAACAGTACCGGCAGTTGGATCAATAATTTGTGGATTAGAAAGATCACTAGTAACTAATTGCATGTTTCCGATGCCATCATCCTGTAAGTATACACAAACATTATCTACTGAAAATTGTCCACTTACAATAGATGGTTTATATTCTGAAAATCCATTCGTTTCACGGAACGGATATGGCCTTACTAATGGTGTACCAAATTTAAATATAGGATTAGATTTGATATTAAGATCTGGTGTGTATTCAATAATCGGCTTCGCCGTCATAGCGTTTGAAGTTATAGATACGTCAGCTGCATCGATGTTAGAGGACAGGTTTGATAGCCTTAGGGTAGTATTAAAGTTATCTAATGTTCCTTCTGAGTAGGCCTGTATTGTGTCTCTAACCAACTGCGCAATAAAATCAGAATTTTTTGTAGTAAGCTTTGGATTATAATTGACACGAACAGCAATTTTACCATACACAAATTCAGATGGAACAAATGTTGGTTCAATAGCTAATGGAGTCTTATCTGACAAATAATCAAGATACGTATTTACCAAAGTATTTGATAAGGTTTCTTCAGCTTCTCCTAAATAAACTGAAATCGCAACACGGCCAAATTGTGGAGGATTTAAATTTTCTCCACCGTATGCTGACACTGCTTTAATTTCTGGAAATTGCTGTTTAAGTAATACTTCATAATCAGAAGTTGTTACAGCTCTCTCCTGAATTTGTAAAGCCTTAGGAGCAAAGTAACGGATTTTTTCTAATGACTCTGAGTCTGCACCGCCGAGTGCCGCCTGTATTGTTTCAACTTCAGTTGTACCTGTTGAAGTAATTTGAATTGTGAATACGCTTGCGCCGTTTGCTTCAGCTCCTGAACAAATTCTATACTTAACACGAATATCTTCGTATTCATCAGGCTGTATACCAAACACGTTGTTACCAAAATAAATTTTATATCTGCCATCGTAATATGGTTCTACATAGAATACTTTATCTTCAGGTCCGACTCCAAAGATATCGTTTTTGCGAGTAAATATATTTGCGTCTTCTGTAAACTCGGCGTCAACAAATACCTCGAGAGAATCAATATCAGCGTTTTCGTTTGAAAGAATAACTGTAAGAATGCCATCTTCATCAACAAAATAACCTTCACGTTCAAAGCTTGTTAGCATTTGTCCTTCAAAGAGTTCAATGTTGTCTGCAACAAATACACCTGGTTCTGTTTTCTTTGCAACATACGCTTTATCCGTAACGAATTCATAATTCTCTCCTTGGAAAGAAGCCTTGAATGCTGCAAACTGCGGGATCGTAATTGTTTGACCTGTAATTGTAGTATCACGGATAGTAACTCTTACTGAAGCCCTCGCAGATTTCCTTGAGCTTGGCAAATAATTTAATTCTTTTGCATGTGATACAACCGAGTTTGGTAATACCGCAGAGTCAAGAAACATTTCATTGATTGCCATATTGGTATAAAAGTTATTCTGATATGTATTATATGATAACACATCTAAAAGAACATTTAAGTTGGAACCTTCGAAATCATAATCTTTAAATTGCGACTGGCTTTTTAAATAATTAATCAGTTGCTGCTTGTTACTAGCAAAATCTAATTCTGTTATGTTCAGCTTCGTAGCCATCTTATCGTGTCCTCTCTAATATTACACTCAGCGATATTGGCTGTTGGTTATTTGATATGTAAAATGCTATTTTGACGACCACAGTGTTGTCATCTATTTCTGACGAAACGAGTACGTCAATAAGATCAGCCCTTGGTTCATGCAAATTAATCGTGGATCTTACTTGCTCTTCAATTAGTTTAAGTGTTGCTGGCGTAATTGTTTCAAACAACATAGCCTTGATGTTTCCACCAAGGTTTGGTTGCATTAATCTTTCACCTCTATCAGTTAAGATAAGGTTTTTAATTGATTGCTTTACAGCTTCTTCATTTTTATTTAGAGTCAAGTCACTAGACACAGGACTTTTTTCTAAATCCATTTTAAAGTCAGTGTAAACTGTAAACTTTTTCTGTCTTGGTGTTATTAAACTAACTACCATTATTTTTTCCTTTATTAAGGTGTAAACACCCTATTCCCTAAATCTATGTGAACAAATCCGCCATATATTCCGTGGCCTGTAAATCCTTCTTGATACGCAATCCGTAAAAACTCTGTACGATTATTTGGATAACCTCTCCATGATATATCAAATGCGTTACCACTCAAGTGTAATGATCCACTTACACCGCCTACCCGCTCGTTATGCGCGGCGCTACGCCATGGACTATTAATATGTAAATCAGTACCAAATGCCTTGGCTACTCTCATAAGAATAACTCTTAAATCTATGTTTGCGTTTTTCCATCCATCTGCTCCATCATATCTTGGCCATGATGTTAAATTTCTGTCAAAATATAACCCACTGCCATTTCCGCCTGCCTCTAAATCCTCAAAGTCCGGAAGATCTTTATAATCTTCATCAGTAATACGTCTAGCATTGCCAGCGGCTAACCACCTCTGTCTTTGATTATTTATCTCAGTATTCCGCGCCGCTGGTGATTGAACTTGGCGCCCTGCAGCAACAGCGCTTGCAGTATTTAAATTACCAGCAGCTGCGACTCTTTGTAATGAATATGTAAATCTATTTGCAAAACTATCAAGTGGATTTTTTAATGCTTGGATTGCATCTTCAATACCAGCAGCCATTGCGCAAAACCTAGAGATAAGAAATTGGATTTCTTCTAAACTTGGATTAGCAAATAAGCCAACGCCATAGTCAAATAAACCTTTAGCTCTATTAATAATTTGCTCTATATTTTCTTTGCTAAAAAATCCTAAAATGTTTTCTTTGAGATTATTGATTTGTTTAGCAATGTTATTGTTTACAAAGGTAGCTACATCATTCATGATATTGCCTATATTAAAATTCTTAATAGCATCTCTAACTTTGTTAATTGTCTTTTCAATCATTGAAGTAATTTTTTCTTTAAAGGCTTCAATCAATGCAGCTACTTTTATTTTTTCAAAAAAAGCCTTAATTGGATCTTCAATGTTTTTAATTTTATTTAAAAATCCAGCAATGTCTGCAATAGCTTGACCTGCCAGTCCAATAAGACCAAAGAAAGCTCCAATACCAGCAAAAACCTTTGGCATCAAACTACAAAGTCCTCCAAGAAAACTATTAGCAAAACCATTTGTATAATAGTCTTGTAGTTGGTAAATAACAGTAGGTGATCTAAGCTGCTCGTTAAGAGTCAAAGGATCATAATTATATTCTTTCATAAAGTCAGCGGCTTCAAACGGCGTGATAGGTCCTTGGCTAACTCTTTGATATAAAGTATTTAAATCAGGAGTTTCTAATAGTAGAGCTTGGATATACGGTTTTGCAGTGTATTCATTTATATTACCTACTGTTGTAAAAAATGCATCAGATCCGTACTTATCAGTCATATAAGTTAAAGGATCGTTTTGAACGCCAGCGTTTAACGCATTTACATATTCGTTTTGAAATAAAGAAATTTGGTTTTGTGTGTAATACCCATTTGTGTCAGTAAACGTTTGAGTACTTACTAACTTCGTTACAACCGCGTCTTCAGGTTTACATATTGCTGCCATATTAACCTCTTAAGTCCTTGCATCGTAAGTTGATTTTAATTGCTCAAGAATTGTCCTGAGTTGACCACCTAATGATGGATCCGCTTTATTTTGACCATCGTTATCATGCGTCCCACTACCAGCTCCTGAGCCTGATATCCTTGGTATAATTGCCCAAATACCAGAAATACCATTACCAAACGAGCCAGCAGATTTTTGGCCATTTAAGAATGCATTAAGACCAGCATATTGTAATAATACAATAGCCATCTTATCTTGGTTTGCCGGACTGAACATATCATTATTAGTAAGGCCTGCCTGGACTGCTAATGAATCTCGCGCTGGAACATTAATGTCATTATTATATCCGCGCAGTGTATCTTCCATAAACTGATATCTTCCACTTGCTTCAGAATTATATTTTCTATCTATGCTTTCTTGCCAATCCAATACTTCTTGAATAGTCATTAGAGTTAAACGTTTAGTAGGATAATCAGATATACCAACACCAACACGGTTTCCTGTTGGTACATAACCTTGGCCATCAGGTCTTCCTTGATAGCCCCAAATAGCATCGTATCCTCCTGGCCCAGATTCAGCATTACCGATAAGGTCAAGAAGTGGTCCAAGCATACCACCAACTGCAGAACTAATAGGCGACGTTGGAGCGGAAGTACCTACCGTGTTATCAACGGCAGTTTGACCACCAACTCCACCTTCTGCTTGATCGTCTCCTGACGCAACACCATGCGTTGAACCAACATCACTGTGTGGTTTACCTGCAGCTGTATTTTGCGATCTTCTAATTGGCATTGCCTTTGCGGGTGGTTCAGGTGCTTCAACTCTTTCCGCCGATAATGATTGTTCAGCATATACTGCATCAGTTGCAGAAGCTCCGCCACCGTTCGCCATATTTACATTATCGTTAATGTACACAGTAGATCCACCAACTGTCGTAATTGAAATGTTTCCGTTTGCATCGGCTTTAAGTTGTGCATTTGATTTTATACTTACGTCTGCAGAGCCATAAAGATTTAGATCTCCGCCATTTGCACGAATATTCAAATCGGTCTCGGCCGACATATTTAAATTGTTAGCTCGGATGTTCATATTAGTTGGAGCTTCCAACCACATAAATGGTGATTTAAAATACATTCCAACGCCGGCTTCAAATTGAATTTCTTTTTCAGCATAATAAGAAAAAGTTCCAACGTTTGCATCAAGTCTAATATCGCCGCCTCTTACCTGCATACGGTCTGAAGCGTTGAGTGTCATTTCACCACCTGATGTGATATAACTATTACCATGGACAATTTGTTGATAGTCTCCCATGATTTCTTCAACTTTATTTCCTTCAACGCGGATCCTTGCATCACCATTAATCGTAACAGTGCTTTGACCTTTAACAACTTTTACTTCGTTTAGGTCTGTAATTTCCCACTTGTTGCCAGTTGCTTTTTCTACAACCAAACCACCTTGTGATATTTGATAAAAAGAACCATCTTTATGATATATCATAATTCTTTCTGAACCAGGAGTATCATCTAACTCAATAGAATGCGTTGCAGTTGAAATAACTCTATTGTGTGGATACCTTGCGTTGTATGCAGTCGGCGGTTCTTCTAATGTTTCGTTTTCTTCACCTTGCCCTGCGGCTACAGTAATTTCAACGTTACGAGCCATTTCCTGAGCCAACACATAGGTTTCATCGAGATTTTCTCCACGTGCTAATCTGCTCATACGCGGCTGATTGTGATCTTCAGGAGTAGAACCTGCCGCTGTTCTATATCCATCATCAGGACCATGCGCAGGAATGACTCCGTAGCCATCAGCAGGTGGATTAGGACCATTATTAATAGTAGGTATAAGACCTAGGATCATCGGCGACTGAGCTTCTTTACCATCCAAAAATATACCAAACACCCAATAGTTTTCACGAGGTATCCAGTTGCTAGGATCGTAATCTCCACGGCAAACAATAGCCCAAGGTAAATCATCAACTGAAACTTCTTGGTTGTTTCCATGAACTCCAAATGCTCTAACTTTTACACGTCCTTCAAAGCGAGGATCTACAATATCTTCAACAACGCCAACAAAGAATAAAGGATTATCAATACCAATAGCACTCATTACGACCACCCAAACTTAACTAAATTAAACGAAGCGCTAGCTCTGCCATTTTTAAACGAATGGCTTGAAGATTTAATCATATACTTACCTGAAAGATTGTTGTCTTCAACTAAATCAGTAGTAGCAAAGACAGGGATGTTTACATTGACAATAGTTCCTGGGGATAAATCAAGTCTACCACTCATGCTAATACCGACAGAAGTTGAATTTAAATGTTGATCGTAAAAAGTGCGCATTGCTGCTATTTCACCATTATTTGCATCAGACCTTAAACTCATAGCTCTATCGTTTGGGCCTTGTGTATCTTTTAAAACTAAAAACTCGCGGGCGTTTTCTTCTGTAAATTTAGTATCAATATATTCTTGTGAATGGGGTAATCTATCAATAGAAACCTGACGGCCTGACATATCAATAAAACTTGCATCCTGAACTTTATAATTTTTTTCTCTAAATGTTCCATTCACAATATCTAACTCAACTGTTTTTACTGCGTAAGCCCCGCTTAACATTGATTTTGCCGAGTTAGTACCTCGTTCACCAATTGAAAAATTATTAATTCTATTAATTGCCAAGCTAGGATCATCTGGTAAGTTACTTGCGTTTGGCGCGTAAAATAACTCTTTTATATTATCGTTGTCCTCGGCTTCAACTGCTTCTTTAATTAAATATTCGTCAGTTACAAAGTAATAGCCATATATTGTTTCAAACCATCTAAAAGTATGAGATGGCGTGTCGGTATTCATTGCACGTTTGGACAAAAATCTAAATGCGTCGTCAGGCATAAGACTTGGCATAATAACATCAATTAATCCTTCAGTCGGTTGGATATAAAGATCTCTATCTCTATCATTAAGTATATTATATCGCGCAGTGGCATATGTCAATACTCTTGATCTATCATTTGGATCTAAATAATCTGCGTTTCCTAAATCAGAAACATAATCTTCAAACACCTCTTGAACAATTTGCTTTACTGATTTATTTTTATACGCAGTTTTTACTCTACGGTTTCCACCATCATAACTTGTTCTTGAAATAAAAGACGCTGTATAGGTTGAACCGGTATTCATTCTGTTTGGCGTTATATTTGAAATTGAAAATATTTGTAGTTTTAATTCAACCTTTAATCCGGTGTCAAACATTTCTATTTCTAAGTCAAGCTTTTCCTCTCCTCGTAAAGGAGTACCCTCTAAGTAATTCAAGTTTTCAAGAATGTGCATAGTACCATAAAAGTTTGAATTAATAGATTGAGAAATTTCAAGGCCGATAATAAACTCTTTCATATCAACAGTCGTGCCGTTCACAGTAGTGATAAGCGCTCTGGATATTTCATAACCTGCCGGGTTAAAAGACTCTGCCATTTGTTAAGTTCTTATCTTACTTTTAAATTCACGAGTTAACTGTGGTAGATACCTGTTATCAAACAAATAGATTTCTCGTTTATTTTCATTAATTGCGTTTTCGTTATCGTAAATACGCCATGCTTTCCATTCTTCAGGAATGATACGTTTAATAACAATTTTACGTCCTTGTTCTGTCCGTAAAATAACGCGGTCTTCTCGTCTTAAATAAATTGTTAAGAAACTGTCTGGTGTAAGTTTAATAATATCAACAGCCATTTATTAAACCTCCCTATAATAATATACAATATTATCTTCGGTATCATCAGACCGCACCCAGTCAAGAACATCTTGTCCTGTAACGCCAGAAGCTTCTGCATATTTTTCAATAAGCATATCATTAAATTCTTGAGTATTTAATGGCCATTCATGATATGGATCTATAATATTGTTTGCCATATAAACAAGCCAAGAGTAATCTACTGAACCATAATAAAAGTTTGCAATATCTTCAGGTCTTTCGCCTTCTTCAACTGTGTATGGCATGTAAAGAAGTGGATTATTTTGTAATCCTCTTACAAATCGGTTACGGCGAGTAATATCTTTAACAAGTTTGCCGTCGTAAACTACTTCTGGAAAATTTTCAAAATATTTCATTTATCGCGCCCCTGAGTTTGGTGTAACAAATTCCGCAGGATCTTCTGGAACTAAACTTCCACCATATTCGTCTGCAGTTTGGATTTCCAATTCTTGCATTGCAATTGATATTGAAACTCCACCGGGTTTTCCACCTTTCATCATAGTTACTCCACCGCCTGCGCCATAATCAACATCTATAGATCTTATAAGTGAAGTTTTAAATTTCATAAAGTGTTCAGGATTAACTCCTAATAGATATGCATCAACAGTAGCTGGGTAAGTAAGGAACGCTCTTGGAATTCCTTCGATGTCACGAGTATGTGGTAAGATTTGCTTTTTAAATCCATTCACAATATCTTTAATTAAACGTGAGTCTTCTTGGCTTTCAGGATACAAATCCCAGTTAAAAGTATGAGTACGTAATTCAACTCCTTCGAACGATAACGTCTCTCTTGGGTTAACAGTCTGTCCTGTTGTAATATCAATAGATCTACCGATATCTCCTGGGAGTTTTGATCTTAAAAGATATTGTGCGCCAGTTGTTGCGTCTCCTAAACTTGTTCCTAGTATTGAGTCTACTAAACCACTTACTACGCTTTGTCCACCATTTGCGCTGCCAGTTAACGCGGCAGCTCCACCTGCGCCCAACTGTTGAACAAGCTGTGGAATATTCTCAATAGTCATTTGACCAGCGTTTGCCATTAGGTCTGTTGCAGCTCGGCTGATTGCTTCAGTTGTTTTGTCTCTTTCAAAACCTTGTATATTAACTCCTGTGCTATCAGTTAAAGCTCGTGGGAATGGCAATTGAATAGATGATATTCCTTTTATTGAACTACCGCGAGCTCTACCAGTTTGGCCAATAGATCCGGTTAACAAATCAAATCCGGCATTCAATCCTTCATAAGAATATTCTTTAAATACAAACATAATGCTATGTGCTAAGCCGTTTGCAGGGAAAGATAAGTTTCCTATCGCTGCGCGTCGGTTTTGGTCAGCTTTTCGCTGCTGCGGTCTATGTTGATACCCAGATGGTATTTCATCATAACTCATAAGAGCCTACCTTTTTCTTATAAATATTATTACTTATTTATATGGAAATGCGAGTGATGATATGACAACTAGAGGACACAAAGGTAGGTTTAGACCTAAAAATCCTGCTAAATACAAAGGCGATCCTAGTAACATTATTTATAGGTCGTTGTGGGAGTTCAAATTCTTTAGATATGTGGATATGCACCCTGATATTATTTGGTGGCAATCCGAAGAAGTGATAGTACCTTACTATTCTCCAATTGACGGAAAAAGACATAGATATTTTCCAGATGTGATTATTAATAAACGCGTTGGTCCAGTAACAAAAACAGTGATGATTGAAATAAAACCAAAAGCACAGACAAGACCACCTGACCCAAGGAAAAAAAATCAAACCAAGACAGGCGCGGTTTCAAGACGTTATATAAACGAGGTTAAGACATACGGTGTTAACGAAGCAAAATGGAAAGCAGCGCGTGGTTTTTGCGCAGACCGTGGTTGGGAATTTGTAATTATGACAGAAGATCATTTAGGGATAAAATAAATGGTAGCAAAAGTATTTGATGATATCTTATTACAAGGAGTACGTGCTGGACAAATTCCTGCACGGACACAAGAGGCGCGTGATTGGTATCGTAGCCAAGCAGGACAAATGCGAGGCGTAAGACAAGATCGTATTATACGAGAAATGGGTTCAGACCGATATGAAAATCGGTTTAGATTAGGTAATATGTATATGTTTGGTTACGATCCAAAACATAAAGCAACATTACCGTATTATGACAGGTTCCCCCTCGTGTTTCCAATAAATAAAGCAGATGGCGGGTTTTTAGGAATTAACTTTCATTACTTACCTCCTATACTACGAGCAAAACTAATGGATCAACTTTATACTATAACAACAAATAAAACATATAATGAGAATACTAGATTAAGAGCAAGTTATGATTTATTGAATGGTACTGCAAAATATAAAGAGTTTAGGCCAACAGTAAAACATTATTTGGCAAAACAGTTGAAAACAAAATTGACTTATATTGCTCCAACGGAATGGGATATTGCATTGTTTTTACCAAGTCCTGCATTTGTCGGTGCAAGTAAGCGTCAAGTTTATGCCGACTCGAGAAAAATTATAAGAGGAAGATGATGGCATTTAACATCACGGAATTTAAATCTACTTTAGGATCGTTTGGCGGTACAGCTCACGCTGGTTTGTTTGAAGTTACAATTCAAGGTAGAGCTGCAAATTCATCTCAGATTACGCCAAGGCAATTGACGTTTTTCTGTAAGACTATGTCTATCCCAGGAATTACTGTCAACACGGCGACTTTTGAACAAACTGCAAAACTTTCACGAGAAATGCCAACAGGCATTGCTAATAATCCAGTCAATGGAATATTTTTAATTGACGCGGATCATCAAATATTAAAGTTTTTCCATTCTTGGGTTCAAAACGTTGTCAATTATAGTACTGCTGGTGGTGAATTGGCTGAAGTAAATGGTATGCTGCCTTTTGAAGTAGCGTACCGTGAAGATTACGCCGCAACTATTATAATTAAATTCTATAACCCGCATCCCACAGGACCTAATAATACTTATTATGAAACTGTATTAGAAGGAGCGTTTCCAACTGCAATTGGAGAAATAGATTTATCATGGGAAAACAACGATAGTTATGCAACATTACCTGTTTCATTTTCGTATGATAAATTTAGATTTACAGGAGAAGTACAAGGATCTCCAACCTCGAGATTTAATCGCGGAACAGGTTTATTATCATTCTTAAATTCAGTAGGATCTATGACTAGTGTCATCGGCCAAGGACTAAAATTTAATAGTGTACAAGATGCTGCAAACCGTTTATTAAAATTTAGAAACTCGTGGGATAATATTACAAACTTTTTTAGATAATGGAGATATAAACTATGGCTTTACCAAAAATTGATTTACCTATTTTTGAAGCAAAACTACCATCAACCGGAGAGACTATTCAATATAGACCTTTCACGGTAAAAGAAGAAAAGATTATGTTGATTGCGCAAGAGGACGAAGATGGCGCGCAAGAAATGGTGGCAACAAAACAAGTGGTAAATAACTGTCTTTTAAATAAAGATATTACTGAACTCGCAATGTTTGACCTTGAATTTATTTTCTTGTTGCTAAGATCAAGATCTGTTGATAATACAATTACATTTGGTATTATGGATCCTGACACAGACGAGCCAGTTGAATTATCTATGGATATTGAAGGAATTGAATTAACTCAACCTGAAGGGCATAGTAAAGAAGTAAAAATTAATGATGATTTTATGCTATACTTAAAATACCCAACCATTGATGAATTTATTAAAATTGCTGAAGCGGATATAGGTGATCCTTTAGTTAATTACATGATTTTAATATCTTGTTTGGATAAAGTAGCATCTGAAGATGAAGTACACGAATTTAAGAATTATACTACTGAAGAAATTGACCACTTTATGGAAAGTATTCAAGGTGGAGTTATTAGAGGAATACAAACATTCTTTGAAACAATGCCAAAGCTTCGCCATGAAATGAAATACACAAATAAAGAAGGTAAAGAACAAACATTTGTAATAGAAGGAATGAAATCTTTTTTCGTCTAGTGCTGAGTCATATAACTCTTGCTAATTATTATCAAATGATATTTAGTTTGGCTCAGCACCATAAATATTCGATAACAGAATTAGAAAATTTATTACCTTTTGAAAGAGATTTGTATTTTGGTATGTTAAGTGACTTTATACAGAAACAAAACGAAAAGAATGGAGTTGCGTAATGGCAGAACTCTCAGCCGAAACAGCGGCGATAGTAGAAAGATTAAGAGCAGAAGGTGATTTAGTTCGCAATAGCGGAGCTAACTCAATACGTTCTGTGAAAATCAAACTAGACCGTTTCGATGGTTTGTTTACATCAATTCAAACAAACATAGCAGAGCAAACTCAAATACTTAGACAACAGGCTGGTGTCCAGGAAGCTGCAACTGAAGCGGCAAAGCGTCAGGAAGATTTTGAAAATCTTAAAGCTGAGCGGGAAGTTGTTGCGCAAAAAGACAACCGAGCTGCCCAAGAAGATCGTGATGCAAAACTAATAGATGGAATGCGAAACGCGTTTTCTTTAAAGAATTTAGCGTTAGGCGCAGGCGGCGCTTTCCTAGGATACAATTTATTAAAAGGTGCTATTGACGATCAGTTTAATGGCGCTTTTTCAAATATGGAACGATCGCTCAGCAACTTTAACCCGGCTATGATACAAGAAACATTTAACCAATTGCAAACTACTGTAGCTAGCATGAATGATGCGGTTCAAACACTTAATCAGACAATCTTAGGATTAGAAGAAGACGTTGAAGCATTTAAAAATTCTTTAGCTATTAAAGCCTTAACGCTTTTAGCTTCAATTCCTCTTGGTCTTGCTGTCACCCGAGGTCTTGCAAAAGGTCTACCTGCTGCAGTAAGAGCATATCGCGCAGATCAATTAGATCCCAATGATCCGCGAGGAAATCAAATGCGGCGAGGAGAAAGTGAAGCTGCCAGAATAAGAAGACTTGCAGATGAAGACGCTGCACGTACAAAAGCCGCTGAAGCCGAACGTGCGAGAGTTGCAGAAGCTGAACGTGCAAAAGCCATTGAGACGGAAAGATTTCAAAGGGCTTCTCGCGCGTCTGAAATGCGCTTAAGAGCAAACCGAATTACCCCAGTAACATCGTTTACGCCTGATGGAGCTAATTATTTACCTGACGATCTACCAACAACTTCTGCACGGGCCTTTCCTGCTAACTCTAACATTCCACGTAATCCTCCTAGTAATGTTGTTCCATTTCGAACTCCACCTAGTAGTCTAACTCCGCCACCATCCATGAACGCTACGCCAAACATTCGAGTATCAACACCTCCTGCAAATCAAAATAGGCCAGCGACACGAAGTGATTTGACGAAACTGCTACAAGAATATAATGATAAAATACCAGCAAAATGGCGTAACGCTATACTCAAAATATTTGATTTTCTTGCTAGGGCAAATATAGCATTTAAACTAGTTGACCTAACAATGATGTTAATAATAATGGGTGAATCTAATGAAGCAGAACGCCACAGATTACTAGGTAGCTTTGTTGGAGGTATTATTGGTGCTGGCGGTGGCGCGTTCTTAGGAGGACTTATCGGCGCGTTTGGCGGACCTTTTGCATGGATTACAGCACCAGCTGGCGCTATTGCTGGAGGTATTTTAGGTGGATACGGTGGAGATTGGCTTGGTTACAAAATTGTGGAATGGGCATTAGGTGATTCACCGCCGCCAGGAGAAATAGAAGCAGTTAATGCACAAATTCTTGCTGAACTGGCATCGGTATCTCAGGGTGCTGGGGTGCAGGCGCTGATGGCAGAATCCGCAGCGCGATACGGGGCCGCGGGTGAAACCACAACAACTGGAGTAAACTACGGAATGCCGGCTCAACCGGGCCTAGGTGCATCTACGAACGCAATTCCAGGAATGGGAGTAGGTAGTGGATCAGTTTATCCAAATGCAAAATTAAGCAGTGCCCAGGCAAGGAGAATTGTTAACATTCAACCTGGGTTTGAAACTAACGCTTTAGATGCAATTGCGGCGACAGCATTAATGAATGGTAATGTTATTGTTGTTAAAGGTGGAGATCAAACCGTATCACCCGTTATAACACAACAAGGCGGAAGCGTTTCTGTTGAAGCTCCTACTATCATCGGTAATCATATGGATAGAAATATGAACACTTACGCATCAGGTCCGTATCCTGGCGTAGTGTATGAATGAGGGCAAATAAAAAAGGGGACCTAGATCCCCTTTCCTTAATCTTTATTTGAAACAAACGAATACATTTCTGTAGCCTTTTTCGTGAGCTCCTCGACTGAATATAGTTCAGTCATCTTTTGATATTCTTCAAATTGAATTTGACCTAATTCCATCATTTTGGCTGCATAGATATGGTTAGTTTCATGGATTTGATCCATATACTCTTTAGCCATTTGCAACATATCAGCACGAATTTCAAAAGGATTTTTACTCATTATTTTACTACCTTCGCAAAAGTTTCGCCTGACGCATTAGCAAATTCGCTCATTGATTTAACAGCGGTTTTGGTAAAAGCTGTTTGAGCTTCAATAAAGGCATGCAAAGGTGCAGACAGTTTTTCGTCTTTTACCAATGTGTCAACCATTGTTTTCTTTGTAGACTGAACATGGTCAATCCAATAATTAGTTGTAAAATCATTTAACATTTTAGTTCTCCTGTGTGTGTTATCCGCCTCCTGCGAAGCGGTCCTTTGGTTTATACCAATTCTTTTGATGAAAGATTTTAGCCCTAAGATTTGTAATAGTTTCTATTTCAAAACCTACGACACCGGTGCGCTGATGTTGTAATACAATCAACGCTTCATCAATCATATTTATATCGTCAACATCTAAGTTAAAACTCATATTAGGTTTTACCATTAAGCTGCCCACCATCGTCTGTCTCCCAATACCTACAATAGAAATGGTCACCGCAAGCATCAATCTCTGCCTGCGGATAGCCTTCGCTCAACAACCATGGAAAGATACTTTCGTCTTCTCCCAAGGTGCTTGGCATTGGTTTGGGAAATCCATACTTCCAACCGCTGGGCGGATCACACATCAATACTTTAGCCAAAATCTTTTACTCCATGCTTGTCAATGTCATTAATTATCATTTGCAGCATCTTTTTAACATCTTCAATACTTTCACCATCTATTGAGACTGGATCGTTTGACCACCCGTCGCCGTGGTCTAGTTGGTAGTATTCGTGGATGGCATAGTTATCTACTCCATCAAAGTTTCGTTTCATTAACTGATAATGCCATTTACTCATAAGTTCCACTTCCTCGTTTATAGCTCTGCTAATAGTTCTTTTAGTTTTTTCTTTGACTTGCCGCGTACTTTGGCATCTTTGAAACGATCTTTTACTTCTTCTGGTTTACCAACGACTACAATAGCAATCATACCCATAGACTTGTGTGGTGTACACTGATACAAATAAACACCTGGTGTGTCAAACGTAATCGCAACTTCTTTATTTAGTTTTGATTTCTTTGGTGCTTTCCAGCCATCTGGTCCTGCAACAAATTCTACATTGTGACCTTTTGACGTTGGCACCCAAGTAATTGTATCGCCCACATCAATACGAGCAATGTCTTCGCTATATACCATTTTGGCGCCATCGTCACGTTTATTCAACATTTCAACAGTCATATCTTCAGCATATGCAGTTGTTGCGAAAAGTGCCATTACACCAGCGGTAATTAGATTTTTCATATTTTTTCCTATCTTTATTTCTTTACATTCATAGCGATCTTGTCCCATAATAAGAGCGATAAACTTCAGCAAGCTCTTGTTGGTCAGTTGACTCTTGAACAACATAGTCTTCTTTGTCAACTCGGGCGGCGTCCGCTATACCTATAGCATCTTCTAAACGTGATGCTATAGCAATAATTTCACCGTCTTTTTTCCTAACGATATGCATTAATTCAGACCAAAACAAGGCAAATGGATTGCCATATTACAATACTTAGCATAATCTTCAACTCCAACCATTGCTAATGTCATTAACACAGGCAACGCCGTCAGCATAAGCACAATAATCAAGAATGCCCAACCCAATCCTTTTGTAGTGCAGTAGTATGTTTGTTCACTCATTTTACATTCCTATCATTGTATTTTATCATAATCGTCCATTTTGGATGTTTGCTAACAAATTCATTTGCTTCTAGCAAACTATCGTAGGTATCTTCCCAGATACTCCCAGTTTCAAGATTCATTACATAGTACATTATTCGTGTTCGCCACCGTTTGCCCGGCCATCATATTTACGACCAGACTTTAGCAAATGGTTTAGTGACTCAGGATTGTTTTCTGCTTGACGAAATGTTACAACTGTGATTGTAATACCACTAATAAGCAATAGGTGAAACGCTGCGCTAAGGCCGAAAGCTACGTAACTTCCTACCATTAGGGCAAAGATGCCAGACCAAATAAAGAATAGACACTGAAAGATCATGTGTCCTACCATAGGGTCTAAATTTCGTAGTGGGGATTTTTCGACTGTCATAATGCTGTCCCACATTTCACGTGGAATGTTTATAATTTCAGTCAGTGTAGTTGCCCATCCAATGGGTTTTACATTCTTCATATTACTCTCCGTGTGGTGTGTTTAAAGTCAAACCCAAGATAGGGTTTGACCACTCGTTATAGAATCAATATAATACAGTTTACCTGTATTGTCAATAGCAAATTAATGTTTTATCCATTAAGCATTTCAGCTTTTTGATTCCCATCATGGATTGGAATCTTACGAGGCTTCTTTTCTTCAGGAATTACATTTTCTAGCGAAATAGTTAAAATGCCGTTTACAAAATCTGCGCCATTAACGACAATGGTGTCAGCTATTGTAAAAGATCTACGAAAAGAGCGAGCCGATAATCCACGATGCAAATAAGTTCTTTCATCGTTATCGCCTTGGTTTCCTTCAACATATAATATGCCGTCTTTTAACGTAATGTCAATATCTTTATCTGTAAATCCAGCTAATGCTAGCTCGATGTTAAAGTTATCTTCATCTACTTTTACGATATTATATGGGGGATAATTTGATGTGTTACGTTGCGTTGTATTATTAACAGCATTCATTCTGTCTAACATTCTGTCAAATCCAATAAACAATGGATCGTTTAGAGCCGCAGCATTAAATTTAGTTCTAGTCATTTTTGTTCTCCTTAAATAAGCGAGTTGTTTTGTAATAGACCTCTTTTGAGCGCCTACTATCTATATATAATACTTTTTACTTCAATGTCAATAGTTATAGTGATTTTTTTTGCCGGTAGGAATGCTATGGAGACTTTTTTTGAATTTTTGGGGTTTGCTTTGTTACGGAATGTGTCCACGGCTCAAAGTTCCATCCTGCCATTACCAAACAAGCTGTTTGGTCTGGATATAATGCTACTAAGCTCCAGGCGCCAGTATCTTGATTAACGTGAAATACTACCTCAGGGGTTTGCCTTTCGCCAGTACTATTAATTAAAGTACCGCGGCCTTTCCAAAGTCCGTCTTGACCTGTTGCTTGAAGAACGCCACCAGCTTCTTGAAATGATCCACATGGTAAGCGGATATTATTTCCTTGTTCTTGTGCAGTAGCAAAGCTTGCTACAAGTAGTCCTAGAGTAAGAGTAATGTATTTAATCATTTTAATCTCCTGTACTACCAAAACCTCCATCACGGTCTGTCTTAGATACGATCGGCTCAGCAGTTTCATTGATTTCAATTTTTGTAGTCTTTTCGATGATACACTGTGCTAGCCTTTCACCGTTTTCAATCATAACAAGACTGTCTGTTAAATTAGTCATCATAATGAAAGTTTGTTCTACGTAGTCTGAATCTATTATACCAACATTATTCGCTAATGTCAATCCTTTTTTTAGCGCAACACCTGAACGCACGTACATTTTCATTACATGGTTTTCAGGAATGTCAAACACTAATCCCGTTGGTACTAATACTCTTGTGTCAGGTGGGATCTGAAACGCGTCTCTAACCTTGCCAACACCTTTGACGGCGACGTGGGTTTGTTTGTTCCAATTGTTATAGGCTAAAAGTTTATCACCATTTTGAAAGCAACCTTTAATATCAAAACAAGCTGAACCTTCTGTTGCGTATGCTGGCAACTCAGCTTTTTCATTCACTTTATATACATTCATAATTTATTTTTTTCCTATATTATACTTTGCCTCTAATATCCAATTACCTTTCTCTTTATGAGATAGGATCTTGATTTGGTTTAATGGAGCAATTGGGTCTTGAGCGTTATCAGTATCAATAACGTTAACTAATCCCCATTCTTCAAGCAGGTTAACAATAGTGTTACGCCTTGCTTTATCTTCATCAGCAAACGTGTCTTTTTTACCATCTAAGATAAAAAGTTCTTTAAAGTGTAAAATTGAATAACGACCTTGCTTATGTAATATATGGCAAGACTGATACAGCTTTTTCTCTTTGCGGGATGAGATACCAATGCGGGTGAGAGTTTCTTTGATTTTTAAAAAACTATCTTGAGTTGGGAGGGAAACCTCAATACCAACACCCTTAAAAATGTTTTCTTCAGATTGCATAACCGACAGCACCTTTTTATTATTATTATCACTGAACGCTCAGTTGCGATTCTGAATATTTATCATTTCTTTGATTTAGTACCAACGCCGCCTGTTTCTAGCTTCGTATGGATAGTCTTTAAATCTTCAGCTGATAACGCCTTAAGGTAAAGCTTTGCTATGGTTCTATTGCATTGATACACTTCCTGAATGGCGTCTAAGTCTATGTTTTTATCAGCTTTTGGCCACTTTGAAAACCGTTTGCGTTTACGTAATGCACCACGGTAATAATCAAATTGGGCACGATCAAATAAATGAGCGCGCTGATTTAATTCGTTTGCATGCAGGATAGTATCTTCAAAGTTTGCAAAGCCACGGTTTACCATATAAGGAACATATAGCTTTTCAGCTTGGTCTGGGTTATCATGATTACCAATCAGATCCTCTTTTGTAAAGGACACGGCATTCATAAAATCAAATGGTGTTATCTCTTTCGCCAATTACTTCCTCCAATTCTTTCATCATATCATCAAAATCTTTAGCACAAACTCCACACAATTTAAAATTCCATGGTCCTTCAAGCGTATCTAGGTTTACATCGTATATGTCTTTCTTATCAATATACTGTTTGCATTCAAAGCATTGATGCAATCCCATTAGTTTTTTGATCCATTCACTCATTTGTATTCAGCTTCAATCATTACTTCGGTTAGGAATGCAACCATGTTAACTTCGAGATCTGCGACAAAGTTTGCTTTGTACATATAGTCAGCAAGAGTTACAACAAATCCAGGTAACGATTTCATTAGAACTTTATCAGTTGCCATATCGTAAATACGACGGAACATTTCATTCATATCTTGATCGCTATTCTTTGCAACCCATTTACGCATATTGGTAAAGTCTTTTGCTTTTAACAAACGAAACAATTCATCCATAGACTCTTGCTTTAGATTAACAAAGATACCTTCGTCAATCTTACCTGAAGCTGCATACGATTGTAGCTCAGTAAGTACTCTACGGAAATCAGGAAAATGTTTTTGAATAACTTTGGCAACAACATTCTTATCGTAATCAACTGCTTCTGTGTCAAGAATTGTCTCTACACGTTTCATAAATTGCAACGCAAGTTTAGGGCGATCTGTTGTTTCAATAGTAAAATCAACTTCAGATAACCGAGACCGCAACGGTTGAATAATTCTATTCTTAAAATTACAAGTAAAGATAAAACCACAGTTGGAAGAATATTCTTCAATAAAATTACGCAACGCTGGTTGAACATTTGCGGCATTAAGGTAATCAGCTTCGTCAAAGATTACATATTTACGACCACCTTGCAATGATACAGCCGACGCATATGTTGATATGTCATAGCGAAGAGTATCAATGTTAACGTTTAGCGAGCCGTTCTTTACAATATAATCACAACCTAGTTCTTCAAGCATTGCCTTTGCAATAGTAGTCTTGCCAACACCTGGACCGCCAGTCAGCAATAAGTTTGGTACACTGTTATCAGTAACAAACTTCGTGAACATTGATTTAGTTTTTTCAGGGAGAATAGTATCCGCAATCAGTTGCGGCCGATAGCGCTCAACCCAGAGCACTTCATTTGGTTTAGCATCAATAGACATATTGTCTCCATAATATAAAATAAAGTGCGGGTTTGTTTTACAACGATTGCCCGCATTCGTTACTACAGCTAGTTTGTCACTTTATCTGCAAGTGGCGCGTCTGCTGGTACGTCAGCTGCGGCTTCAGGAGGAGGCATCATACCTTCTGGCTGTTGCTGTTGTGCACGCAAAAAGTTTTCAATTTTGTTGCGTAGCATTCCAACGCCTTGAAGTTCGCGGCCTTCAAAAGCGCCACGGCGTGAGGCAATGTCAATGATTTGAACTACAGTTGCCATATCTTGCAGGTTAATACCACCTGGGTTTTCTTGGGGTTGGTTTTCATCCATAATTAGGATCCTTTCTTATAAGTCGACTTTGTATCAATAGCCACGAAATACGTGACGTCTTCACCTTTAAATTCAGAGATACCTTTACTTGACAGCGTAACTCTGTAATCTTGAGGTAAGAGTTTCAAATTATCAGTTTTGATAATAATTTTAAACTCATCGGCAGTATCGCCAATTTCTACACCGTAGTCATCCGCTGCCGCAGACGAACTGTCGATGGCCTTTAAGTAACACTTTCCATCCTGACCAACAAATGCAACCTCATTAAACTGAAGAACACCTGCCGCTTTTTGAACAGATTGCAAATCATTCCAAGATACATCAACAACCACATCAGCCGAAGGCAATTCTATGGTTTTTTCAGGCGCTGCATGTATCATGGAGACGTCGGCAAACGCGTAACGGGTACGTTGTTTACCTTCTGTGATTACAAAGTATTTATCATGAAACTCTACGTCTGGTGCAGTGTGGAGTGACAAAATTGATAAAAATCTTGATAAATCGTAAATACATGCTTCAGACGGAAATTGATCTGGGATTGTCGCAGATGCAATCAATGTTTTTTCAGGCGTAATAGTACGAAGTGTATTACCTTGCTTCATTAGGATTGATTTGTTGATAGTAGAGAAACTCTTAAGAATAGTAAGAGTGCGTTCAGAAAATTTCATTATATAGCTCCTAGGTTAATCATCATTTGTTAATTTTACTACGTTTTTTGGATTTTGTCAATGGTTTTTTGTAATTCTTTGCATTACTTGTTTTGTTGGCCGTTGGCGATGCGCCGAGTGACCCAAGCGCTGACATATTACCATTAAACATATATGATCCTACGTGAGTCATTCTCATCCATGGACACATCCAAACTCGCTTTTGTATTTCTCTTGCCTTTTGACAAAAGAAGTAATCTTCAGACAAATAGCGTCTTGTCTTTGGGTCAATGATACAATCAAAGAATGCAGTGATATTACGTTCACCATCAAAGTTTTCAGTTCTTGCGTGGTCTGGCTTATATGACAATTCAGGGTATGCAGCTCGATAATCTTCAAATACTTTACGAGGGATTAACATAAATCCTGTACCTGCTTCACCAACTTCAAGCGGTTCATCCATTTTAAAACTAGTAACTCCACCTACTGGATTGAATACAAAGTCGCCAGTAAATTCATTAAGATTAAATGGATTTTCATCTCCTTTACCTGCCTTTGCCGCCATTTGAACTTTTTCCCATGCAATAGTCTTTTTAGGATAAGGTCCAGTCAAAATATCATACTTATCAGGATCTGAGTGATATATTGCCATAAGTGAAATAACATCTCTTGGATTGAAACCAATGTCTGAATCAATAAACATTAAATGCGTTGAGTCCGAGCGTAGGAATTCATCAACAATATAGTTACGAGCTCTCTGTACCAAACTTTCATTAAAAAGATAATAAAACTTAATTGGAATTTTGTTGGCAGTGCAAAGCATAGCAAGATCGTTACAAGCCTTTGTGAATAAGCCTGCGCATTGTCCGCCATACATTGGTGTTCCAACGAAGATTTTATATTGTTGTAAGTCTTCAATAGTTACGTTTAAATTCATGTTGTCACCTGTTCTAAATCTTCCTCAGCCCTACGAATTGCTTGCATACGTAATACATCAGCTAAAATATCCCACGAGCTGTCGTGAGCTTTAAACATCTGTTCCCAACGTTGTTCGTCAGCAAATGGGATAAACCCGTTCTTTTGCTTGAAATCAAACTTTGCATCAATATAAGTACGTGTATCGCGGACTGCCCAATACTTTAAGTACTCTTCCATATGTAATAGTTTATCTTGTGATTGAAATAACCGACCAAGAATAATCGGATCAAACGTATTTGACCTAGACCACCATTTGCTAATCTTTGGCGAGTCAATTAAAAAGTCATGAAATTGCTTAGTGAAATCTGCCACTGTCAAATCAGTTGGAAGTGGTTTGATATTCCTACGAACTTCAGGTCCTAAGGATTCCCACCATGCAACTGTGCTTTTGTCAATTTCCCATCCGTAGTTTTTAACTTGATCCACCACGGATAGTTTAAATCGTTTCGTTTTTGAAATATCTGCGAGGGTATATGGATCAGCTGAAACCATCTTGTCCCAACTGAATACCATTACAGAACAATCAATCACTGCACATTTCTGAGCATCTTTACCGAATGTTTCAAAATCTATAATAAAGTCGTGTTTCAAGCCATGAACTCCTCAAGTGTTGCTTGGTTGTTTTTACCGCCTGGATCAGACCACATGCGTTCGTTGTGGTTGTCCTGACGATGGTAATTAGTATCTGACATTGTTAACTCGCCACGAATAAACTTGCCAATTTCAGTATGAATATCTCTTGATGTTGGCACAGGAACGTTTTGTGCAATGTGGTTCATTTTAGGTAATCCACCAACAAGCTCAAAGTCATGCGGGAAACCCATAAGATATAAAGCTTCACGGATAGTTAAAGAACGGTCAAACTTTGGATGAATTGTGTCTGCAAGGTTACGGCCGATAACTGCGTTCATACATTCTCCAAAGACGTGAGTTGAACTGTCCCAAATACCTTTGCCCATTGCAAACTTTTTAACAGCATGGTCTGATACTTTGATACCACGTTCGTTGCCAGTGTCATGCATCCATTTATTGCAGGCAGGTAATTTGCCACTTTTATTAATATAGTTGAATGCTGTAATCTGTCCGCTTTCCATAATCACCTTACGAGGATCTTCGTTTGTTATTGACTTGATGTATTGATAATAAGGTTCTTCATCAAGTTTTTTGTTACACAAAATATCCATTTGTTGAACATCGTCTGTTAAGTCACTAAGGTATTCGTGAAACTTTTTACGAGGTCGTTTATACCAATTCATAATAGGAGCAACTTCTGAGTTCCAACCAATGGCAAAACAACGATCTCTAGCTTGTGGGATACCATGATACTTTGTAGATGTTTTATATAGAGTTAAACTATACCCTGCTTTTGAGCAAATGTCAAACAAATTATCAGCTACTTCTTTACCTTTTTTAGTAAACAAAGCCGGAGCATTTTCAACAACAATAGCTTTGGCTGAAAATCGGTTAATGCCTTCTTTAAAAACTTCGTACATCCATTCGTTCTTTTCGCATTTTGCGCCTTTGGCTGCTTCAGTCTTACCAGTGTTAAGCTGTGACAATGCTGCACAAGGTGGTGTACCTGAAATAACACTGATATGTCGACTTGAACTTTCAGGAATCATTTTATATTGTACATCACGTCCTTTGACGTTTTGCTGATAGTTAACATAATGACTATCATTTCCTTCAAAGTCCGCGTATGAATAGATAGCTTCAGGTGGTTTTCCAAAAGCTTTTTCTGCTCCTAGCATTTGTCCACCGATTAGTGGAATAATTGGGGCCCATGTAATTTCGCTCATTTTATATCCTCTATGCAAAAAAGTCTTCAAGTGTCGCAGCTTTTGTCTTTGTAAACTGCGCTGTATCAGGTCTTGTATAATTTGGGTCTGCGGCTTTCATAATGTTATCATTAATGAAGCTACCGTCATAATATTCAGGTTTAAGAATTGCTTTACGCAGTCCTTTTAAAACCGTTTCATATTCTGTTGGGTTGTCAATTAGTCGTTGCATATTCGTATAAAATTCTTCAGGCGTTTTTGGCCGTAGGAAATCAGGAATAGGCAAATGACCTTGGTCGTCATAAGTTGGGTGAAGAAACGGAATAACGCCAGCATGGATCATTTCAATATACTTTGACGTTGTCCAACCTTCTTTAATCGGAATAATAAATGTAAACTTAACATCCTGTAGTTTATCTTGGATTTCATTAATATGTAATGATCCTTTAAACCTTTCATCAGTTTCAGTTCGTTTGTCAAGCCATTTACCATATATGTCAACATTATCAAATTTATCAAGTACCCAACTTTTAAGCAATCCATAACGAGACGGTTTACCTTCATTGAGTACAACCATAAAGTCTGTCTTACGATCTGTATTGATTTCTTCAGTGTATTCGTAATCGCCACAGAACGCAGTTTCCATTCCTGCGTATTCAGAATGAACAACCCGTACTAATCTTTCTTGGTTTTCATAATCAGTAATAGAAAATGTTTCATAATCATAATCGTATTGTCCAAGAGAACGGAAAGGCATATGAAATACGTCACGCGGTTGTTTGATAACATATCGTGGATCGTTAACAATTTCTATCCATCGTGGCTTACTTTCGTTTAGCCATTTAGTAATAGGAGTTGTATACCACTTAGTCATATCAAGAGTCGCGGCTGGTTTTCCATCTTGTTGGCTTTCACGTACTTTCCAAATTTTCTCTGGGATTGTAACATTACTAATTTGTCCAATCATCATAACAGAAAAGTCAAGCTCAATGTCTTTAAAATAATTAATAATGTGATTGTAATATGTTTCGGACATTGCCAAAGGAACGCCGTGCCAACAATCAATTACATTATCATATGGGAACAAATCCAGGCGTTCAGTATCAGACAATGCGCCAAAGTCAGAACGACCAATTAGGTAAAACGTTTTGTCTGGATTGTTGTTTGCCATTGCACGTATAGTGCAAGACGCTTCGTTGTCTCCACCAATTGGAGAGTACTTGTTAGTTTTAAATTTAATAGATTTACCGATCTTTGCGAAACCAATGTTTTTCATAATCACTTCCATTCCATCATCTTAACGAACTCTTCAGGAGTCATCGCTTTATCATCAATGTAATAAACACCGTATGGTTTACCCCATACAATTTCATCGTAAGGTACTTCGTACTTATCTAACCAATCTGTGGTTATTTGTCCGACGTCTTCAATGATTTTATTTATGTCACCGTCATGAGTTAGCATTCGTCTTGCTGTGTGGAGTACAATACGATATCCATTTTTCTTTGCTTTTTGTAAACTTGCAATCATTGGACGGTTAGGATTTGCCATTCCGTATTTAACTTCAGATTCAGATCTGCCGTGTAACGGAGTGCAAATTGTGTCATCAATATCAACTACTAAGGTTTGCGTATTCATTAACATAATCTCTCATTCTTTGTTGGCGTTCTTCACAGTCGTAATGCAATGGCAAACAGGTTGCAATTAATAAAGCGCCGCCATCAATAATATCATCATATGCATCAGGATAATATTTATGAACCAATCGGCCAAAGCTTTCACATACCGTCTGGGGGTATTTATGCCCGGTAACTAGTTCATTATATCCATGGAAAAGATCGTGTGACAATTTACACATGTCATACATCCAATCTCCGCCGCAACCAATATGATCTCCATAAGAGCCGCGTGGATCTAATAATGTAATGCTATCGTTATATGGATTATAAAGAATATTACCGAAATGCAAATCACCGTGCATACCTGAAACTGGGCGAGCTCTATTGAGGCATTTCTCTGCAACATCAAGATAGTAATCATCTACGCCACGATCTTTGGTTTTATCAATCCACATTTTTTCAGCGTTATCTTGAAAGTCTGCGACAAATTCAAGTGTTGCTTTTTTATGGAAGTACTTGTTCATTATAATGAATACCTTTTCAATTAAGTATTCAATAGTTGACGGACTTAAGTCCTCGTGCATAAACAAATCAGATAGCAAAATGCCAGACTCGTATGACATTGTTAGCGCATATGGATCTGGCAAGATTTTAGGAACAAACATACTTTGCACTGGACTTAGGCTTTCGTACCAATTCTTTTCATTCATAATAGTCTTAACGGCAAATTTATTATCAGACTGCGGCCATTTAGTAATCATATTAAGATCTGAATTGTATTCAAACGAATTAAATTCACGAGCCTTGAACGTTAATAAAGTTGCGCAAGTTTTGTGGTATGAAGATATGTCGCCGATATCATACCATTTTTCCGTGTTGATATTATCAAATGAAGCGTGTTCTTCATATAACTCTAAAGCATCTGATATGTCATAACCTTTTGCATAATGAAAAGCGTGATATGCTTCGTATCCTCTGCTGAAACTGTATAGACCTACGAGAGCTGATGCTTGGTCAATATTTTCTTTTGGTTTATTAAAGTATTTTTTGCCGTCCCACATACACCAAGCAAAATGATCTTCAACTTCTTTTGTTAATAGAAAGTCAGTTCCTAAAGGTAGTTCTTCTTCAAGAATAATTGCATCTCCTAGCCAAACAACTAAAGGATATGTAGGATTTTCTAAACTTTTAATACCAACATCAATAGCATCACGAGGACCGTTAAGAGATCCTTGTTTTACACATTTAATATTATTATATTTTGATTTCGCAACCCACTCACGGATGTCGTCATGTTTGCCATCAACTATAACGATTTGCTTAACTTCAATACCGTTATTATGAACTGACTCAATAATATATTCAATAGTAGGTTTACCGTGGACGCGTATCATTGCTTTTGAGCAATTTGCAGTTAGTGGCTTTAGTCTTGTTGCCTCACCTGCTGCCGGTATTACTACATTTATCATAATTTAATCTCCATTCATCGTACTCGTCTTCGAGCATTGCCCATTTCATATTTGTGCCAAGACTCATGTCGTGCTTATTCCAAATAATCCACATATACGCAATCATACCACCAATTTGGTCTTTCTTTTCAATTGGCTCTCGAATATTAGAATCAAATCTAACTCGATCTGATAAAAATATTATATCACTAGGAGGGTTAGATGTAAATAGTTTTTTTCGTTTCTTACCTTCAAGAAATGTTAAACGAAGAAACATGGCTACATAATCATATTCATTAATCCACTTTTCGGCCAACTTACGCGGTAAGTCTTTGTGATATGGAGGATTAGTTACTACACCTGTAGCCCATTCATCCTTGGGTAATTCCATTGCGTCATATGATGTATTTATGTGGGTTAGTGTATCATCATATTGGTTAAGGTCCATACTTTTTACACTGTGACCGTTTCGCAACAGTTCAGAGCTTATATGGCCGCGGCCAGCGCAAGGTTCAAGTAAATTTTGTGGAGGATTACCATACTTACACAATATGTATGTGGCAAGTGGCGGTGTTGGATAAAAGTCATTCTTTTTACGATTAGGATCGTCTTTTTTGACTCCTACGTATATATCAGTTAAACTATTAGCCAAGATGAGTTACCAATATTCCTGCTTCTTTAAACATAGGTGCTGATTGCTCGTTCCACAAGTCAACCCATTTTTCAGGAGTATCATATGTTGCTTCGCGTATTACAACCCTGCGAATACCTGATTGAATAATTAGCTTAGTACAGTCAGGGCATACTGGCAATCCGTGGACATATATTGTTGCGTCTTTTAGAGAAACGCCAGAATACAGAGCATTCATTAAAGCGTTAGTTTCTGCATGGACAATCCGTGGATATTTTTCATCTCGGTCTTCTAAACGCTCAACGCTATCTTCAATACCTTTTGGAAAACCATTATAACCAGTAGCGAGTATACGTCGTTCATCGTTTACTGCAACGGCTCCAATTTTGCTTGAAGGATCTTTACTCCAGCTTGAAATTGTTTTAGCCAATTCCATAAAACGGTTATCCCATTTTAATTCACGTGTGTCTTCTTCGCGGCTGCGTCGCCGCATATAATCATCATAGCGTTCTTGCATAATATAAAACCTTTAGTTTTTAGTCGGTTACTTCTTCAACACTTATAACGCGTGTAACAGGAACTCCAAGTACGTGCCATACATTTTTTTCACAATCCCATACACCAATTCTATATTCAGTCGCGACTGGTGGATTTGTACGACGACTTTCTTCAGGAATAAGATCCTGTTTCAAAGTAACGATTGCAGTCACTGTTGTCGAAGGAGTTTCTGATGTTGTTTTAGAGCTTTTGTTCCACGTTACACGGAACTTTCCTTCTTGGAGTTTAGCTTTTAGCCTAGGTTTTGTCCACATTGTTGTTTCCTAACATAATAGTTTTGTCTTCCATTTGCTCTTTAAAATCAACAACCTTTTCTTTTTCAATCATATCAATGATTAGTGTTGTGATATCAAGATCCTTTTTGAGGAAGAACATTTTGTTTTGTATTTTTTCAAGTTGCTTTTGATAATATTCAATTTCTTTTTCTTTACGAAGCCGGGTCTCAATAATATCAGATATAAGAATTAGTTTACTCATGTTATTTATACTCGCGTGTTTGTTTGCAATCAACCATTGCTTGCTTCTGCAATCCTTTCTATATTATTACCTAATATAACATTAAACTCTTCATCTGTCAACTTATATTTTAAGCCTTCAGATAATGCTCTACTAAAACTGGCAGTGACATTGTCGTTTAATCCAAGTTTGTTACATGCTTCGTTTGTGCTGTATCCTCCACTCAAAAACACAACACGTTCTACATTATGAAACACTGTAAGGTTATGATATAGATTTGGTACTTCTGGTGGTGTTAGTTTGAGAATACATTTACCTGGGAACTCATCCAAGAACTCTTGTAAATGATACATAAGAGCATCTTCGACTTCGCCTTTGATAGGATGGTCAATAGGTACTTCAGGTTCAATGATTGGTACAAGTCCATACTCGCAAATAGTGTGAGCAAGTGTAAACTGTTGTTTAAGTACAGGATGGACCATACCTGCGCTGTGTACAATGCTACGCATCTTGGTGCCATAAATTTTAGGCCCGATGCCATTTGTAGCCCACTCCAACATCTGCTTTACTGGAAACTGTTTGAGTGTGCCATCTTCATTAACTCCACTGTCAATCTTTAGGAACGTGTCAATACCTTTTTCATCAAGGATATTAACCATACCTCGTGTTACTGTGTCTTGATAGAGGATTGCCGCCCAGATGTTACTGTCATTAAAGCCTGGTGAGTTAACCATACGCAAACGCATTTCGTGTACACGTTCCATTTTGTTATCTTCTGTGTATTCACGTCCGTAACGTTCTAGTACGCCACCTGTGCTTCCACCACTGTGATCCATTGCCGCAATAAATCGACTCATTCCATATTCTCTTCCATTGTGCTTTTTAATGTAGCCAAGACGTTTTCAAGTTTGGTCAACATATCAGTACGTACACAAACTATTTGAACTGGTCGGTGTACTCTACCTTCGTCAGTTTCTTCAGTGGCGTCAAGCAGATTAAACAGTTCTTTAATACTATCTTCCAAGGCAGCTAACTTCTTCTCACTAGATAAGGCTCTTTCAGCCCATTCTTCTTTAGAGGCGGCTTCGATCTTATAGCTCATTTAACTAGACCAAAGTGTCTTTGATATACGTGCAAATTCATTACCTGCCACGTAAGCATACCCTTTTCAATACGATCATTAACGCCATAAGTATCAGCGCAATCATTCCAATCTTTTACAAACTTATCCATCAAGTATTGAGCCCACGCATAATCGTTTTTATAACCAAACACGACATCGTTTGACCGCATTTGAGATACCATTTGTAAAAGACCATCACGGATATAAAATGTTTGTGCATTAGTACAAATAAAGTCAGACTTACCGCCTTCATCAAACTCAACCCAGATAGATGGACGATTGTAAACCATTTGAGCACGACGGCTATCAGGGTTCTTTTGCAATTCGTCAAAAGCTTTCTTGTATTGATTGTGATACTTATTTGCAAAAACAAGATGGCCATAGTTAGAATTAATATTGCCATGCGGGTCAGCGGCGTATTCCCACGCTGCAGGTGGATTTTTATCAGGACCATGAATATCATTAATGTTTGTAGATTGGCTTTCATACCAAGCTATTTCTTTATCAATATATTCTGTACTAGGTGTACCAAAGATTGCTGGCTCTGTTGCAATAAAGTTTGCACCAATCAATTCAATAGTCTTTTGACCTGTCTTGTCAATTGTAAACGCTTCATCAGCCAACTCACCTTTAAAGAATTCACGGATATCGTGTACGCTATCAACTCTCATTACGAACTCCATCTAAAAATTTTGCAACGGTATCATATGTGTTACCCACTCCACCGTTCTTTGTTATATTTATGCTCAGCTTATGTTTACAGCTTGACTCGTTGAACGCAGTAGTAAACGCGTTACGACTATATAAGAAATCTTCTTTACTTTGTTCAAGACTCTCGCCATCATCACGAGACATAATACCCTCAGTAGTATCAGTCAACAAAACTAATGCAGCGTTTTTGTATCCGCTGAGAAACCTTCGGTCCAATTCATAAATGTCTTTACCGTCTGCAGCACGATACTTTTCGCCATAGACGATTGCACCGAGATGGAAACGGTCAAAGATAATATCATAATTCATTTGATTTACGAGTCGTTTAGACGCAATGAACAAAGACTCATAATGTTCTTTTTCCCAACCATTAGGATCTTTAAAGTCAGGAGGAGACGATGAATGGTGAGCCATTATGTTTGGATTTTTAAAATATTTTTTACGTAGGTTTTGCACCAATGTGGATTTGCCACAGCGATCCATACCTTCAATGATTAGTAGCATTTATACCTTCCTATGATAATTGGTTTGAGAACATAAGTTGATTGCTTTTAGATTCAGTTAAGTATTGTGCAGTCAAGTTTTTTTCAACCGAGAGGGCTGTCTCAATTTCAGTTTCAATTATATCACTATTTAGCGGATTTGTAAAGGATATTTTTTCACGAGGAGTGTGAATGGCGTATATGTGAATAGTATCTTCACCAAGCTCTTTCATTACACGAAGAATACGCTTATTGGTACCATCACCGCCTTTATTATTTCCATTCTTATACATACCAACGCGACCATTCCAACCGCCTTTGTTTGCAGCCTTACCAATTTTCATAAGTTTGTCGTCAACAAACATAAAGTAAACCATATCGCCGAAGTCACGATATTCTGACCAACGAAGTTCAGGAAACCAATTAATTTCAGTTTCCGTTACTTCAAAACGACCGATGTAAGTTTGAGCTTTAGCAAGATCTGCAATAGACATTATGCAATACCTTTATCACGTAAGTTGATTTTCTTAGCACCACGGTTATAGGCTCCTGCCTTGCCGCGGAATGTTTTGAAACGTTTCTTTGACGACTCACACTTTGTAATGGAGCCGCCTTCAGAAACAAACTTTTTCACAAGATCTTTATAATCCATTATGAATAATCCCGGATGTAAACGTCATAATGAGTAGCGTTTTCCCAAGGTGTATCTTTAGCCCACTGAGACGGACGTGGACCACGAGGACGGATACGAAGTCCTTGTGTTTTTTGTTTACCATAAAAGCTCATCATACCTGTCTGTTTGCGAGCACGTTTAATGAAACTGTTGCGTTCAACAAGTATTTCTTTAAGATTTGCAATCTCAGGATCATCAAGAGATTTACAAGTAAAACGGTAGTCAGAAGAAGAGCGGTTTTTATAAGTTACATAAGCCATGATATAGTTCCTTTTCATTTGATATAATCAATATAACTGATTCTATATGGAATGTCAATAGTTATTTTACCCATTCTTTAAAATGATGTGCAAAAGCTTTTGCGTCAAGCAGTTGCTCAAAAAAGAATGTATCTTCATATACGTCTGTATACTTTCTATGAACCCATTGTTGTCTGAACATTTGAACCTTACAGTAACTTAAAGCATTATGTCGAAGATCACTATGGATTTGAACTGAATGCGGTCCTTCCCGCATCCATCGTTGTTTGTACTCCGCAATTTCTAGCGGGTTAGTCAGCTTTGTCATTTATTAAGCATCCGCATACAAGTAAACACTGAGTTTTCATTTAAACAATCTGACCAAATATGGATTATATACCATCCACATAACACAAGAGCAATTGCAATTGCGGTTCCGTATATTAATCTTTCAGTCATTACGCAGCTGCTTCTACAGGTTTCATAGTGATCTTAGCAAATGCATTACTATCATGCAGGCGACGAAAGTAATCCGCTGCTTGCTTATGAGCAAAACCGGTTGCAAACTCCTGCAACTGATATTCACCATCTTTGAAAGAAAAAGCTTCAATTCTAAAGTACTTATCAAGCATAATCATATTCCTTATATTCAACGATCTTCAAAAGATCTTCAACTAACTGCTTACCGTACTTGGTAAACAAAATTCCTTGTTCCCATACAAAATGCTCAACATCTTGAGAATGGTAAAAAGTTTCAGAACCAGTAATCCAGCTGAGTGCTGTTTTGCGATCATTGGCTCCAAGGCTAACTACATCTTGAACACGAGCTTCAAACTTGGCAACATCTTTCTCTTCTTGAGATTTAGTTTCAGCCATTTGGATTTCAAGGGCGCGGCAATACTCATCCCACGTCTTTTGCTTTTCAGCAGGAGAACAATTGTTCCAATCATCCCAATATGCACCACGAGGTCTATAACCATAAACTTCTTTGTGTAAGTCTGAAATGCAATCATCTGAGTATGTGTAAGTCATTATGCTACCTCATATCCTAATACAGTTTCTACATATCCATTACCGTACTCGCTAACAATTGCCAATACGATCTGCTCACGTGGTTCAGTATCCATATTATCAATCTTTGCTACGGCGCCTTCAAAGTCATCCGAGTTAATCATCCACTGTACTGATTGAAATCCAGTTAGATCACCTTCATATAGTTCAGCAAGATCAGTACCTTGTGCTTCTACAAAATAACTATAAGTTTGGTCGATAAGTTTCTGAATAGACATGTTAGTTTCCTTTGTTGATATATACAATCTATCTGATTCGCGAGCAAATGTCAATAGTTAATTTGATTTAATTTCAAATTCTTTGAACTCAGCTTCAACTTTACAATCAGGGTATTGCCTATCAAGATACATTAATTCTTCAGATGTTGAATAGCCAGAATATTCTTCTGACTTATGTAGAAGTTTTCCTTCAGGAGATGTAACTGTTATTTCGTAAAATCTTTTCCACATTTTCATCTTGTATCCTTTCTGTTTATAGAATCAGTATAAACTATTTTGAAGCGAATGTCAATATAAATAATTATAATATTTGTTATTGGAGATTATAATGATTGAAATTGATTTACCAAAACAAGCGGTTTATGATTTTAAGCGGTTGTCTGAAACTGGTAATAAAATTGTAATGAAAAATGCTTCTATTATAGAAGAAGATGATAGTGTAAAATCTATTATTCAAGGATTTGTAAGTACAGAATCTTTTTATGCCTCGACATTATTCAATCATACAGTTCCATTTGCAATACATAGTGACTTAAATCATGAAAAGAAAAGCATCCTTCTTTGCCCTATACAGGCAAGCGAAGATCAGACATTTATAGTTTTTGACCAAACATTACAACATAATGCTCCTATGAGTTGGATACATAACATTTTTGATGATAAAACTGATAAAGAACTGAAAGAAATGTATTATCACACTAGCTTAAAATGCAGGCCTTGCGATACACCAGAAGTAAAAGGTTGCACAAATAGTCCTATCAGTAGTCAGTTGTTTAAATATTTACCGTTTACTCGAGATCTTTATTATGGACTAACTGGGAAAGTATGGAAGTATAAACCTGGTAAAGCCTTACTGTTTGATGCAAATAGACTACACGCAACAGGCCGAATGTCAGAGCCTAAGATCGGTTGCACTATACAGTTTACTAGTCCAATAAGCAATCTTGAGATTTCAACAAAAACACGCATCCTACCTTGAATGAGTTTTGTTTTGCAGTTCCGTGTAATTGTGTAGTTTTAAAAATTAATCCTTTACCAACTGTTTGCGTCCAACTTTTACCACTGAGACCAAAATAGAAATCTCTATCAAATGGTAGCAAGGCGGCAATATTTTTATTTACAGGTTTATTAGTTGAGTACAATATATCTGTGTCTACAGGGCGAACACCTTTGTAACACACGCTTTCAAGACTATCATTATCTTTATTGCTATCGCTTTTGTCTTCTGGTATAAGTGGCTGGTGCCTCTTTTGATTTATTCCTTCTGCTTGCCATTCGCAGCCTCGATCTGGAAACTCTTGGTCAAATACTAGGAATTGTTGATTGTCTATAGTATTATAAAGAGGTATATTCAAATTATAGAATGTAGAGCTTTTCCACTTATCTGTATGTAAAGGAATAGTTTCGTCGTGGCCATAAATGTATCCAGTAGCAATTTCTTTTGTGTCAATCCATTTAGACATATAGTTATCTATTACATAATCAGTAACACGAGTATAAAAAGGAAAGTCTCCTAATTTACGACTGCCAAGTCTATTTGTAACCGTTTTAAACAAGGCGTCAACAGTATCGTGAGGAACATCGATTTCAAGCATTTTCTAAATCTGCTGTGCCGTCTAAACTAAACATTAATGCAATCCGCGGCTTATCAGACATATTCATTACGGCATGCGGATATCCTATATTTAAAAAGTAGGCATTTCCGTTTTCTAAATTATAAGCTTCTAACTTTCCATTTCTTTTAAAAACGTTAACTACATTTTTGTCGCCATATACTGGGCAAATGCAGCGAACTGCATATGACACATCATAATCTACATGAAACGGAATAGCTTTACCAGGTGCCAGTTTTGTAATGCGAATGCGACTTGCAGGCGCCTTAAGCTGAGTTACAATTTCTTCAAAATAACTTTCAGCATAATCTTTTGTTGGAACATTATAAAGATGTTCTTCTTTACGACGTAACCTTTCTTTAATGCTTGATGTATACGGTAAAATTTCGCTAGGAGTTGTTAAATTAATTTGCTCAAAATTATCATATACTTGACTTACCAACTCCATATGATTATCGCATAACATTGGATTGGCAGTTTTTACATCTACAAATTTTGCTGCTAACTCATCAGTTGCTTTTTGTAGTTTTTGTAAGTCAATTTTTAAATTAAAATTTGTAATTGTTGGTAAATCTTGCTTTTTCATAATTAAGTCCTTTTCGACAATCTATCAATAAAAAAATTTTCATCGTCTTCTATCTTTAAAACATTGTATCCTAAATTAAGTAAATGCTTTCTGAAAGCTCTTGCTCTTTCAACTCTTTTTTCAAAGTTTAAATCAGGTACTACTGTTGATACCCAATCTGTATATTTATTCTGGTCATAATAAAATAAATGTGCAAGATCGTCATGGAGTTCTGTATTATCTAACATTCTTAGTGTTTTGCCAACAGTAACATACATTAAATTTTTCCATTTTGCATACCTTGCAACCATATCTAACGTTTTTTGAAAATCCTCTTCTGTTTCTGTTGGATATCCAACTAAAAACAATAATCTTACTTGTATTCCGTTTTCCAAAAGGCTTTCAAGAGTATGATGCATATCTTCTTCAGTAAAACCTTTTTTAATATCGTTACGAACCTTTTCACTACCAGATTCTACACCAATATCAACAGACACACATCCAGCCTCTTTCATTAATGTAAAATCTTCAAAAGGCATTTGCCTTTTTGATTTGCAAATAAATTGCCCTGACCACATCATTTTTGAATTTGGATTATCTTTGTGGTATTTAGCCATTACAGAACATAAATCTCTAAACGCTTTCATACTGCCATTAATTAAACTATCACCAAATCCATAATTATTTATGCCATATTTTTCATAATTATGAATCAATTCTTCTGAAATGTTTTGCCCACTTCTAAATTTATATGAAGGCCAAAGCTTTGGTACATTGCAAAAAGTACATTTTCTTACACATCCTCTGCTGCCAATTACCGTTAAGTGATTAACATTTGTATTTGGAAAATCTTTAAAAAAGTCACTATAATCTGGATACGGTATAGAGTTTAAATCGTTTACTTGCGGAATGCCTATATGATTTTTTCCTAAAAGAATGTTTTGAATTGCTTGCTCACCTTCACCATATACAACAAAGTCAGCCATATCGTTATTTAAAAAATATTGACCAATATTTTGAGAGTTTGGCCCGGTGTCTTCTGTTCCGCTGCCACCTAATATAATTTGAGCTGCTGGAAATTTAGATCTCATTATTTCAACAAATATAACAGCTGCAAATATATTGTACACCGAGAATAAACTAACACCTATATATTTTGCTTGCTTAAAGGTTTCAATGTTTTCATTAACATAGGTTTCAATATATTCTTTTGCTAGGTTATGAGCTTCACAATCTCTATCTATCAAAACCAAATTATGCTGCATAAAATAGTTTGTAATTAGCTGCAAGTCAATATTTTGCATTTTAAACCACGCGTTTAAATCTTTTGCAGTTGCGGAAAAACCTTTTGCTTCAGCGGCGCTTTTAATATAATAAATTCCTGGGACTGGATCGTTGCCTTCTACTATTGGCATATTAACTAATAATAAATCTAGCATAACTTTAAGAATTCTTTTTTAATATCGCTAATGTTATCAAAATAAGTTTCATAATTTATGTAATTTGATAGCTTATGATTTTTTACTGCCTGGTGCTTTAAATCTTCATAATAAATGACATTACCTTCGCAACGATCTAATTGTAATTTTATATCAAAGAATTGATTTAAAGTTTTATGATATCCGTATTCTTTCCAATGTGTTTCAATATCAATTTTTGTATCTTTAGTAAAATGAGCTAATTCCCATCCTACGTAATCTTGAAACAAAAAGCTTAAGAACCATTTCCATACGTCTTTTCTTTTTAAAATTAGTATTTCGTCGTTTTTGTAAAAATCTTTAAACCACGTTTCATAATGGGTTCCAAGATAATTTATATGATGTTTAAAGGTGTAATGAATTCCTTTTCGTTTTTCACTATTTAAAAAATTCATTTTATCTAACAAAGATAAATGACTCATTTGATGCGGACTAAAGTATTCTTCCACTCCAATGTATTTTACATTTGGTAAATTAATATTAAGATAATGTACCATTTCATAACCATATGATGATCCTGCTCTAGGAGCGCTTAGTAATACTTGCATCAAAGTCCCTTGTTATATAATCGCTGTAAGGCTGCCAAACATATTTAGGATTTTGAAGTTTTATAGTATAAACATACTGAAGCATATCACCAATTGTAAACAAAAAGTCTGTTTCTAACTGTAAGTTTTGATACCAATAAGTTTTTGTAAATTCTCGAAACGAAGGAACAGTCATTCTTCTGTTCCTTTGGTATAATTCATTAATAGCTTTATTGTTTATATCATGTGTAATGTAAAGTATTTCAAAGCCTTTTTTTCGTGACCATTCTATTTGATGATCCGCCATTCGTAATCCACAATGAGTAAATCTATAATCCTTTAATATATGATATCTACAACACCTTGCAGCAATATTAGGATCATTTGTATAATGACTTTTTTCAACTGCGCTAATACTTATTAAAGTTTCATTATCAAGAAAACACATCCAAGTTTCAATGTCAGGATCATCAGGGTCATACTTATCAATAATTATACTTTTGCTGCCTTCATCCTGAGCTTTCAGCATAAACTTACCAATGATAGGCCAATACTTATCGGGATCTTCGCTGTATTTACAGATTGAAATGTTCGGTTGTGATCGCATAATCTTTATACTTTTTCCAGCTACGCTCTAATAGTTTATGCCATTTAGGCAAATCGTATGTACCATGAATAACTAACTGAGCTCTTTCAGTAAACTTAAATCCACGCTCTACACCATGTTCATATGTAGCACCGTCATAAGCAAATGCTTGTGTTCCAGGTGGTAGCATTGGAAACACTCGTGTTGATCCGCTATCTTTGCTCATATAGAAATACTCGTTTCTGTAGTCAGTTGCCTTACTCCACCTCAAATGCAAATGGCTTGGCGCCTGTGCCCTTAACAACGGTTGCAAAGCTTTTTCTTCATCATAGTGTACTGGAATGGCTCTTGGTGATTGCACAAAGAAGATTTGATGAATAGTCTCAAATGGCAACTGTTTAACATAGTCTACAACCTCCGGCAGTTCATTTAAAGCCCAGTCATACCAGTCAGGGTTATCACCTGGCATACCACACCTGTTATCCTTCAAGAACATAAGAGTTCCTACATTTTCAGTTTCGTAGAAATCATTTTTTCTTCTTTCCATGTTATTATGTAAGTCTTGAATATACTGTAGATCCACGTCAAGCTTTGGCAGATCTAACGGTGTCCACACCATATCACGGTAGCCTTCATAGTTATCATGAATACTTAGATCTTCCCAACCAGGTCTATCTGGTCCTGGCATGCCAGGATCATTGTTGATGTATCTTCTTTTAGGAGTACCATCCTCATTATATTCTAACTTTTGCTTAGTTATTCTAAAGTTATCTGTATTGTACATCTATTATAGTCCTATATCCAACGGGTATGTTTAGTTCAAACTCATATTTGTCTGAACAATATTTATCAAAATACGTGAGATTTGTGTATTTCAGATCCTCACTATTCTTGCTGTTTACTTCATGCACTATGGCTCTCTTTGGATTGTAAAATTTACATATTCTATCAAATAAACTGATAGGATCTGATTCGTATTGTAGAATACTGCCAAAGATTACGACATCTACATCATCGTATGGGTTCTTTAAGTTATTCCAATCGTTGATTTCAAATGTCTTATTAGGATATCTCATACTGCCGTATAAAATAGGTTCTTCACTAGTGTCAAATCCATAATAAGAATATTCATAGTCCTGTAAGTATTTGTTTACCTCACCTGTTCTGCAACCAACATCAACTATACGCGTTGCTTCATGTTTCCTAATGATGTCTGCTTTTGTCTTATAGATCACAGATGCTTCATCACTATCTAAGTATGACATATCATCAATAGTGTAATTCTTCCGTAGTTTCGACGTGTTGATAATCACAAGCGATCCTCCAAAGTAATCTATTTCTATCTAGCACAGGTGTTCTTCTATGTAAAGTTGTAAATTGATCCATCAATAATAAGTCACCTTTTTTAAAGATATGGTGATATTGATGCTTTGATTTAAAAATAATTGGTTTTAACTTTTCAATCATTTCCACGTGATCAATTTTTGTTTTGCCTTCCCAAGCTCCAACTATAAAATGATATGGAAAATAAAAATAATTTTTTCCACTGTGAGGATGCTCTCCAACCAAAGATCTGATACTTCCTCTGTTTTTACTCATAAATTCTAATTCCGGATCATCTTCTTCGAGATGATACATCGTATTGTTTTGAAATTTAATTTTAATTTTAATGCTTTTCCAATATTCTTGTTCTTCATCAGTTAACTCATAAAATGGATCGCTTGTATTGCATATACTCAAAGTAGTGTTAATATCTTCTTCAATACAATATAAGGCAATTACAATTTTATCAATTAAATGTCGACTATTTCCATTAGAGTGCCATCCTAATTCGGTGTCTCCAAACATTCCAATTTTTTTATTGTCATCATCTCTTTTTCCAGTTACTAAAAAGATTTCTGGATATTCTTTTAAATTCATAAACAAATCCGGTGCTTCACATTCACCAAAGGATTTCATAAAATTAACATAACTTTTTTCAGTTAAATTTTGTTCGTGAAATACAAGACATCCAATTTCTTGTAAGCTTTTTGCTATACTTGATACATCATTTATTTTTGTAATATCTTTCACAGTTTTAAGTGGATTCACAATAAAGCTCCTTTATTAAATCAGCAATACACAGCCTAGCAGTATCGCCTCTAACGAATTTTTCATAAGTAGGATCATCAGAAGTTGCTAACCAAACAACGTCACTAGGAGTTAAATCTAATTCTTTACATATCTGATGTTGATATGGCTTTAAAGTATTATACACTAAGTCAATAGGAATATGTTCTATTAAGGCTTCGCCCAAAGCCATGCTATGATAGTTATAATATTTTGCTTGCTGATGTAGAGGTTGCATAAACCTACACGGTTTTTTAGACCAATAATAACCAATACGATAGTTTCTTAAGCCAAAGCATTTACTCATGCTAAAAAATACCTTTTCAACATTATCTGGTATTTCAAACGGTGTAACGTCAGTGCTTAAAAGATATGCTAAATCTAATATAACTGGCTTATCGGTTGGAATTTTGCAATAATTTCCATCCATACTAGCCGGACTTGTCCAATAATAGACATCTCCGACTTCTTGACCTTCAACCCAAACATAATCACCTTTTCTAGTTTGGATTGTTCTTTTTTCATCCCATACCCAATAATTCAGGCCTTCGGTAATACCATTTATTGGATATAGGTATTCAAACTTGCTTAGGTCGCAATAAGGTTTTAAATATTCTGTAATATTGCTTTTAAACAATTTGACTTCATCATGCTCTTCCATAAAAAAGGCATCAACTACGTTTGCTACTTCTTTGATAGGAAAACTGCGAATGGCTAAACTTTGTGCTTTTAGCTTTTCAACTTTTTCATTCATAATATATTAAAACCCCATTGTCGTTCTTTACATTGCCAACATTTACCGCAATGATTAAGTAACTTTGCATTATCAGATTCGCAAGAATTGGTAAAAGGAAATAAGCTATTCATGATGTCCAATTCTTCGTATATACTTGCAATTTTTAACTTGTCAATGTTCCAAAAAGGAGTTATCCAATCGTTATCAATTACTTTTCTATTTATTAGTGGATCTCTAATGTGGTGATCTTGGTTATGTTCAGCTCCAAGAAAACTGTTGGCAATATTTTTTGGCGGATTTGCTGTAATACCAGTATAGTGATACGTAGTATATTTCTTTTGTTTTAACTCAATTGGCTTTTGAACATAAGAATTTTTCTTAGTGTTCAATCCAACATGTTCTACTATATGTTCAACGTTTTTATTTTTTGTCAAACTCACGCAGGCCTCTAAAGCGTTAATAGACCTTTTTTCATCTATATTATTATTTCTACCTTTTACAATAGTACATGCGTATATTTTATCGTTAGAATTTTGCAACAAAAGATACAATAACAACGTACTTTCAATACCGCCTGAAAAAGAAAGACTAAGGCCGCCTTTCATAATAGGTATTTTAATGTTTGATATGTTTAAAATTTTTAATAGATCTTTTTCTATTAACTCTTCAAAAAATTCATACTTTTTGAAATATTCCATACTGCAATAACCTTTCAGTTACCCAACCACCAGTATCATACTTATGTAAACGAATTTTTCTAAAGTTTTTGTGGTGCTCTTTGTGATAACCTTCTCCAGCAATCAATAAGTTTAACCACCAAACATTTGTTCCGCCTTCATCGTTATGTCCAACTGTATTTAATAGACCAAATCCTAATTTAGCATGAATAAATGGCATAAGAGCAAATGCTATAAAGAACTTAAAGCTTATAGCTAGACTAATGATCCATACGATTGCTACTATTTTAAACCAATGATTATGGCAAAAAACAAGTCTAGGATTTTCGTAAAGATCTTTGGCGTATTTAATTGGAATGCGAGGAATATCCCAAATTGTAAATAAAACTTTCCACCATCCAACGTGCTTCCAACTGTGTGGATCGTGTTCAGTGTCTGAGTATTGGTGGTGCATGCGATGGCTCGCTATCCATCCAATTGGCGATCGTATAACGGCAATCATTAACATAGCAAGACCAATTGTTTCAAACCACACTGGTGCCTTAAATTGTTTGTGACAATAGTATCTGTGCAACAAAATGCTAGCACCCCAATGAGATATTAGAGTTCCCCAAAGATAGCCAATAATAATTACGTAAATCCAATCCATTTAAATAGACTTTACCCTTTTAATACTTTCTTCCCAAGTTAGTGTAGGATCTTCAAAATTGATATTACAAATAACACGATGCTTATTCCCAAAGTTAACTGCTTCATGCCATTGTTTTACGTTCCAAAGAACTGGCTTATCAGTCAAAGCGTAACGGCACGCAGCAACATCATCTGGATATAGATATTTATTATCATTCTTTTTATATGTTTCCCAATAATATTCACTCCAATAAATTCCTGATCTTTCTGGATCTGTTGGTACATAACCATCTACATCTTCATATTCAGGCCAACTAGTCAAAGTGTTTTCATCGCAACCCGCAATTGGGAAAATTAAACTAGCAACGCTTGTTAATTTATGATGACGGTGGCCAAAGAATAAATGTTCTACATTTTTAAAAGCAGGCATAGTTGGATCTGCTTGAAAATATTTTAAATTCATAAGCAGGCCAAACTCTTTTAAAAATAATCCTAATTCCTTAAAATGAGTGGTAGACGGTAAGTTGATAACCTGCATTAAAGGTTTCTCTGGATCATATAACGCGTACCCTTTTCCATCAGCGTATATATGATCTAAAAAATAGTTTGTTTCAGGCTTTTGCGTATAAATGTTTGGAATGTGAGCAAAAATAGTTTGTACTTCTTTGTAAATATATTCTAATCCATTAGTCCATTCTAATTCACAAACAAACTTTTTTGCGATTTCTGGGTCTGTTAATACTGGCATTATGTAGTTTCCTTTTTTATGCACCCAACAATGTGAATACGCTCTACGTCAGTTGATCCATTTAGTGCCGTGTGCGCTTTAGTCGTGTCAACCAAATACGGGTGGCTGTCTGCTGGTATATGTATTAGCTCTTTTTCTTCAACGATAAAACAATGCGGGTGTGTGTTGACTGCTAGATGTACACGCGGTGACCAATCTTTATGATATGAGTAGCACTTATACGGAAATAGTTTTAGAATTCTAGTTCTATACAAGTTATTTTCTTTTATAAATCGCGTAATTTCCCAATGATCTTCAGTATTAATACTATTGAAGTCAGTTTCCGTGAAGTTCTGTCCTGAGCTTTTACCAACACCATCGTGCCAATCGCCGTTTGGAGATTGTAATGAAATTTGAGTATCATTCCACCACCCATATTGACTTATAAGGTAATTTATTTCTATCTGAATGTTTTGCAGGTTGTATGTTTTATTTATTTTTTGCATGCAACTATTTATCAAATACTAATTCAAAATTTTTAGAAATAAAATGGATCATCACAACGTCGTCAGCCAATACTTCTGTTTTTAATTCTCGTTTTGACATTCCATGCTCTTTAGTATCATGCATAAACGAGTTTAAGTTTTTATATAAATGTTTGTGGTGCCAGCGTTTCGGCAAAGGATACAACCAAACATTATTTTTTCTTGTCTTATACGCCATAATAGTTTCATTATCATACCCAAACGCCGAACGAATTTGCGGAAGATACATTGAAAACTCATCTTCTTTCAGATCCTTCATCATTTGAATTACATCGTCAATATCACTAAAGTAATCTATCTTTTCCATAACGGCACGACTTGCAACCATGATGCCAGTATTGAAAATGTATTGGTCAGGTTCGTGGCCTTCTTCTTCAAGCATAGCATGGGCGTTCCAAAATTTACTATGTGGACTCCTAAAGTCAAAATTATACCACTTATAGTAATTGTTACTTGTTTTTTGAACACCGGCGTTTTGCGCAGTTTCTGTAAGGCAACAAAAAGATGTACTAGCTGGCACATAATTGAAAATGCTGCACGGTTTTGTGAAATAAACATCAAGGTCAACATACAAGACCAAATCGTAGTCATAAGTTAATTTATCAAGCAACCAAACCTTATATAGATTAATTACATCATATTCTGAAAGGTCAGGAAATTTATTGAAAAACTCTTCATATTGTTCATCACGTTCAAAATGAATGTATTTTGCACCAATTTCTTTTGCGTACCATTCGTGGTTTTCAATTAACTTTTCTTTATATTGAGCAAGACGATCTTTAGTTCTTTTGCTTTTGTTTACTTTATCGTCAGGCGGTCCAACCGGGTCGTCAAGTTTATCATCAGGAATATCTATATGAATTGAATAAATTGCGGTTGTCTTATCTTTGAAAAACGCGTTAAACTTTTTATTGATAAAGTGAATTATGTTTACGTCTTCTAACTTATAATCTTTGGGTCTGTGGTCTTCAATCCAATGCCACTTATCATCCATGATTTGATATGGTACTTTGTATTTTTCAAGAATATAAGAAAAGATAGACTCGTTGTTAGCATAATAGTTTATTCTTAAGTATGCTAAATTTCTATGGTCTTTATTATCAATATCTTCAGGTTCGTAAAGTCTAATCTTTTGTATCTTAGCGTGAGCTTCTTGCATTCTTTCAACGTATTTAATTTGTTTAATATGCTCGCTTTTTCCAATCATAATGCCAGTGTTTATGACGTGATTATCTCCACCGTCCAAAAGGTCTTTTGTGATATGGTATTTAAGAGTAGGATTTCGCATACCAACAGAAGAATATAAAACTTCACTAACTTCTTTTGATTGGATTTCATTATCCATATCTTTAACTGCAATACCTTTTGATAAATCCAATTCATCAAATACGTTTAGGTCTGTATTAAATACCACATCCATATCAACATACATAACTTCGTCGTATTCTTCTGCGAGCTTAGCAAACAAGTGGTGTTTATATAGGTTGACTTTTGTAAATTGCATTTCATCTTTAACGTCAAAGTCTTTTATTTCGTTGCGATAAAAAATCCAATCAACTCCGATCTTTTCGCAATACTCTTTTTTGTTTTCAACTAATCTATCAAAGTATTCTTCTACCGACTGTTCGTTTGCCATAAAAATCCAATGACGTTCTTCGTCGTGGACCATATCGTCAATTTCATCGTAACAACTAAAAATTACTCTTTTCATTTTCCAATTACCATGTATCTCGTGTAATCTTCAGACGGTTTTATTTCGCCTTTCCAATATACTGCATTTAAATTTAACTCTTCTACAAACGAGTCTAAACTGTCGTGAGTGTTAATATGTTCAGGTTCTGCGTGATAGTTATTGCTTTGAAAACATATTAAGGTATTATAAGGTTTTTGTCTTAATACTAATTGAATATCATCTCTTTCCATATGCTCGCAACTTGTATTGATAATGAGCTGAAAATGATCTGTCCTTTCAAAATAGTATTCCATTGCATCATCAGTAATACCCCAGATGTTTTCGTATTCGCCGCCCATTAGTTTATAACTGACCGTTTCACACAATGGGTCCATATCTACATTGTGTATTTTAGTATCAGGACTTATATGATTTTTTAATATCATTCCAATGACACCATACCAACTACCCATAACTAAAACGTCTTTTAGTTTGCCGCCGGTGTTAGGCCAAAATCTTTCTTTATTAATAAATGGAAGGAGATTATTAACAAGCCATTCTTTACTATCAAGTTGTGGGTCGTTAACGGCATTCATAACATCAAAGCTTCTATAAAGATCTATAGAAGGATCATACTTACTTCGTTGGTATATTTCTTCTATTGTTTTAAGAGCATTTCTATAAAGATTTTCGCGGTAACTCATATTTCAATCCATTATACATATCAATTGGTGCATCCCATGTTGCAGGCGATTTAACACTATTCACTAAACCTTGTTTAAACGTATTGTGCGGTACCTTTTCATGAACAATAAATCTATCTATACCTTTATACTTACGCATAAAGTAATCTTTATTTTCTAAAAAGTGTTCCCATACATCACGTTGCTGTCCTGCAGTCCATGTAATTACAGAACTATTTATGTGTACATCATAGGCGTGTGGAGCCATATACAAATCATCTTTCCAATAATCTCGTATGACTGTCAAACCATTCCACGTAATAAACTCAGACGGATCTCTTTTAATATCCATATCCAAATCAAAGAACAAACACTTACCTTCTACAGGAAAATCTTCACTGAACAGCGCAAGCTTGTTCCACCAATACTTTAATGATGGCTTGTTAAAACACCAAATGATATTTACTTGTTCATTAATACCTTGTGGGTATTCTGTATAACAATGATATTTTGCATTTGGGTAATATTGAACAAGCTGAGAATAAAGCCGATTTACATGGCCTTCGTGATACTTTTTTCCGTGCTTTACAAATATAATATTCATTTTAATTTTCCACATACTTTAACACACGCGTGGCAAGCTGTTTCAGGAGTTTCCCAATGCCCAGGGAGCTTTTCTTTAAACCACGTTGATTCCATTATATCATAGATACTACTATAATGTAAATTAAAATCTTTCCAATTATCAATATATTCTTGCATTAATGGATGTTTAGGATCATTATACTTACCAGTTGACGTAATCATATATTGAGTGTTTTCACCTTTTAAATATAATGCCGCGCGTTCTAACGATGTTGAAAGATAACAACATGGAGATACCATACCACTTGCTTGTACTTTAATATTATTTTCGCCGATAGCTAAACAATTTATTTCGTATTCTTTCTTTTTTTGTTTGACAGGCTCAGCTACCTGTGGTATAATAGGTTTATCCTCAATAGGTAATAATTTAGATTGATCTGATTTAATATTGGTAACAATATCTTTATGGCGATGATCACGTACTCTGCGTGTTCTACGTTCCAATCCTTGTTCTCTATCCTGTCGTGTAACTTGTTCTAATGTTTCTGTTTTACCATCTTCATTTAAGAATTCATAAACAGAACCTAACTGAAAGTTGTTTCCTTCCACTTCATCAAACTTAATTGGCCCTTGAGCACGTTCGTTAACCATATTACGAATATCTTCGAGATAGTCTTGATTGTGTTTAAATAAAACAGTAAGTACTTTGATATTTGCATCAGTACCTGAGGTTACTTCTATTGCGTCCAATACTTTATTGAGATCGGATCCTCGGCGATAAAAGCTATGCATTTCTTGGTCAATACCGTCAACATCAAATATAAGTTGAAGTCTTGAACCACCCCACGCCGCAAGGTTAAACCAAAACTCTTCATCTCTCATAGATCCATTTGTATTTATAGAAATACGACAAGTACCTTCTATTGCAAGATACTTAACAATATCCATTAGATCTTTACACATCCCAGGATCACCATAAGTTCCTGAAAAATGAATACACCCAATTGACTGTATAATAGTTGGAGGAAACCACTTCATAAAATCTTTTAAACTGACAGATGTAAGCGGTAACCATTCCATCTTGTTTAAATTATTTCTATGATCTGTTCTTGAACATTGCGGACACTTAAGATTACAGTGCGTGGTAAGTTCAACGTCAAACGTTAAGTTATGCCATCTCCATGTAAGGTAGCTCATATTTTATTCCATGTTTTACAAATATAATATTATCTGGGTTTATAGACTCTGCCATTTAAATCCTCTTATACCATCCATAATTTCTATTTTTTTGTAAAGCTTATCATGAAGCTCTTGATCGAATTTAGATATAATACCCATGTTAATAGTATCTAATTCTTCTTGAGTTCTTGTATAAAGATAATTCATTTCTCTTGGAAAGTCAAGGAGATTGAAACTCTTCATTTCCATTTTACCAACAGATGTATGAGGCAAATCATCGTAGAAATCTCTTATTTCTGGTAAATCTAATATATTAAAATAAGAAACGGTTGGTGTAGCGTTAGATATAATGCCACATTCTTCGTGTAATTTTTTTAAAGTTTCTAATGTTTGATTAAAATTTGTTCCACGGATCCATTCATATTTCTTGCCAATCCCATCTAAGCTTGCTACTAATTTGACATTTTCAGGATTAAATTTTTTCAGGATATTCATAAACTTCTTAGAGATTAAAGAAACATTTGAAGTTAACCACAACTTACAATCTGGGTTTACTTTGGCGAGCTCTTCAAGAATACGAGCATTTCTTAAATCTGAAAATGGTTCACCACCTTTAATATGCAATGTTTGAATATCTGGAAGCATGGCAATAATTTTATCAATATCAGAATCTGACAAATTGTAATTAGATCCTCTTCCCCAAACTAAGCTAGGATCTACTTCATCAAACAAATGATTAATAGTGGCCCATTTAGAACTAAAATAGCTACTACACATAATACAAGTTTGATTGCACGTATTGCTCGTAGTAAATTCTAAATAACTAATTTTACCTGGAGCATATTTGCTTTGATCTGGATTCAACCAATCAAATGCTTCAGCATGAGTAATAGCACCTTTCTCTTTTCGGGCCGCGCAGTTTCTACATACTTCAGCACCCATAATACCTTTTTCAGCTATTTCTTTTCTTACGTAATTATTAAAATCAGAATAAGCATATTCATCTAAATCAGTTGCTGTTTCAATTCTATGTTCTTTATAGCTTTCTTCAGTTACATCTAAAAGTTTTAAAGCGTCTTTTACATCACCGCCAGCTACCATGCAGCAAGGTTTAATCCATCCCTGTGGATCTATAAGCACTGCGTGATCAGGCCACTTGCAGTAATCTAACTTACTCATTTTAATCTTTCAATATATTGATTATACATGCGCATATTTATTTCAACTATGGCAGGATCTTTTTCGTGGTGAAAGTCTTGCTCTATGACAGCGTTGTTTAAATAATCTCTAAGCTTTTGTAAGTAGTCTTTAGACTCTGCTTCAACCGCCCAAGGAGCTATATCCTCGAGAGTATTAGTACCTCCCATTGGAGAAAGAATATGGTAAGAGAATTCCAAACCTTTTCTATTACAGAAAGATAAGATGCGCGGTAAAGTATATACGTTATCTTTACTAATCACAAAAGAACATCCAACTTGAGCTACATTATATTCTATAAGTTCATCGATATGCTTTAAAACATTATTTAAATCTCCATTTCTACGAAGATCAGGATAGATATCAGGATCAATTGAATCTAATGAAATAACAAATTTAGTGTTAGGTCTTTGAGCTAGCTTACGAGCATATCCATTTAAGATACTGCCATTTGTTGTAATTTGAATTTTTAAATTTTTAGGATTTTCTTCTTCAATCATCTTAAGAATTTTATGGACAATTCTTTGAGCAAAAGGCTCTCCGCCAGTAAAGTTTACTCTATGAACCTCATGAATAATGTCTCTAAGCTCTTCAATAAAAGCGTCAGCTACTTCAGGATCATCATAGATACTTTCAAAGCGTGAAAGATAAGTAGGATTTAGTTTATTCATAAACTCTTTGTATTCATCCCACGGCATACCATCTGAAATATCTTTTTTAATATAATTTCCTATGTCTTTTTTCATTTTATCTGATAGATTATAGCCCATAGCTTCCATATGCTGAGAAGAATGGTAAGGGCTACAGAACTTACATTGGTAATTACACGTATTAGATAATTCAAATTCAATTTCTTTTGGAACTTCATGATTAATATCTCTTGGACCGCCAACCCAATCGAAATCTAAACTTGACGGCGGCTTATCATCATGACACTGCTCTTGGCAATATCTGCACCAATCATGTAAATCACCCTCTAAAGCTTTTTCTCTTATTTCTTCGATGGCTTCATCATTTTGCCACAAGTCTCTAAGACTTTTTCCAGGACTCCAAGTAGCTTTAATAGGGGGTTTCTCATAAGGAGTAATATTCTTATGTTCAACTTCTTTACGCATAGTAAATGGGCAAACTTTTAATTCGCCTCTTTTATTAATATGAATAGATTGGAATGGAGCCCAACAACTTACAGTTCTATGAATATCAGGAACTGTTGGCTTTCTATGTTTGTTAATTACGTCTACGTACTTCATCTATATTCCTTCAAATATGGTGCTAACTCATATATATCTTCATTGTTTTCGCGAGCAACTAAACAAAAGT